>JADMIO010852284.1_pt1 | contig 88959 bp, 73 predicted proteins | sample 8958161 | NCBI WGS metagenome assembly JADMIO01 (sample SAMN16585339, study PRJNA669376) | soil metagenome | isolation source: Crop rotation soil | place: USA: Cullars Rotation, Alabama | collected 2011
GACAACTTGTCCACGTGGAATTCTAAGCTTAGGATCCCAATGTGCTGGAAAGATGATGTCGCTGGGCTGCGTCAGCACGAAGCGCACCACATCGCGGTCCGCTCCGCCTGCGAATGTCCCGCCCACATGCAGCGAATGGATCTGCGTCTGGCCGCTGGTGATCGTACGGGCCGGCACGGCGCCCGCCAGGACGCGCGTGGCCGGCGACAGCACCGTGAGGCCGTCGCGCGGGGGGGTGAACGAGCCGCCAAACGTCGTATCAGCGCCGTTGTTGTTATCCACTTCGTTCGCATCGGCGGTGGCGGCGTGGGCCTTGCCCGCCGTGGCGAGGAACGCCAGCACTATCATGCAGCAACTGACTTGAGAAATTCGCAAAGACGACATGAACAGCCCTCCGTAAAAGTGGCTAGCACGCATTGCAGGTTCGTTTTAGTGTGGGCAACGGGCGTGAAGTTTATTGCCATTTGACCGATTGCCAAATAAATAATTGGCTAATTCGCACCTCGTGCAAAATGCACTAAGCCACCGCGCCAGTCGTGTAGAATCACCGTCCACTGCACCAGACCACGCGAGGGGAGAAGCATGCTGCGCGGAACCGCACGACGTTCATATAACGCTATCAATTTATTCAAGTTGCTGATGTTTTTCGGGGTGGCTGCAGCGCTGGCGCTGAGCTGCTTGCCGGGCTGCGCCGAAAAGTCCTGCCGCAGGAGAGAACCGCATGTTGTGAATCGATCCGCGGCCCGGAATCCCGCCGAGAAGACCGATCAGCCCGTGGAAGGCCGCTGCCCTATAACAGGGCAAACCTGCGGCGATGAACTGCGCATGGAAGTCGACGGAAAGGTCTACGTGTTCTGCTGCCAGGAGTGCGTAGAAGAATTCCAAGCCTACCTCGCGGCTCAGCGCAAGGATAAAGATCGACATCCAGCGAAGAAATAGAGTGCACCTGGACACGGGATCTTTTGCTGACGCGCGGGTAACCGTTACACGCCGCATCCAACCTTCTTGAATGGACTTAGGTGGTCTTCTCGTTGACGCTTGCCGATACCAGCCATAGATTGGACGCTGTAATGGATAAGTCCATGCTTCGGCGCGCCAGTCCGAGGACGACGTGTGAGTGACGCAGCGGCGTTAAAGTCTTTGAGCCGGGAAACGAAGGCTCTCATACTCGTTAGTGAGTTTGAGGCCCGGCGAATGCCGATGTTTCAGATGCGCGCCGTCCTGGCGGCCATCATCGTCAACGAGGAAGAAAAAAAACTCGTCGTCGATCTGATCGAACGCGACTTGCGCGCGACGGGCTATCCCGCTGAACAAATCTCCTCTTTCCTGGGCGAACTGATCGCGGCCGCGGCGCCGGCAGTCGGGCAGGCGGGCATGGACCAGTCCGTACAGAGCACGCGCCGGTTGCGCAATCCCTTCGCCCTGGGGTTTGAAGCGGGAGACGAAAACGCCGGCGAGGCCGCGAAACCGCCGCGCGGTCTGACGGGCGTGGTGCAGTTCGCCCCGGCCCCGCCCGCGCCACGCCCCGTAACGGGCACCGCGACCTATCGAGCCCCTCCGATCTCATTCGAACCCGCGCCACCGGCCACCCCGGGAGCTCCAAGTCCAGCTCCCGGCCCCGCTCCGGCCGCACCCGTACAACCCGGACAATCACCACGCGCCACCCAGCCCACGCCGGCCGCCGGTGTGCGGCGGACGACTATGAATTTCGACCCCCCGCGCCCCGGCGTAACCGCGCCCCCCGCCGGCACCCCGCCCAAGGCCGCCGAACCCACCGCGCCGGTGGGAACTCAGGAATGGCGTCAGCAGATGGCGTTTGGAAAAACCATGGTCTCCGGCGGCCGCGAGCGGCGCCCGCTGGTGCTGATCGCCGACGACGACAAACGCATCCGCATGATTTTTCGCCTGCGCGTGGAAGAAGCGGGCATGTCGGTCGTCGAGTGCGGCACGGGAGACGAAGCCTGGCAGCGCATTCAGGAAGGCGGCCTGTCGCTGGTCGTGCTGGATATGAAAATGCCCGGCCTGCACGGCCTGGAAGTGCTCTCCGCCATGGCCGACAAACAGATCTCCCTGCCCATCGTGGTCTGTTCGGCTTACGACCAGTTGCAGGATGAGTTCGTCATCCGCACGCACCCGCACCTGAAATACCTGGTCAAGCCCGTCGCGCCCGAAGCGCTGGTCGCAGCCATCCGCGAACTGCTCGCGCAGAAGCCGGCTTAGCCAACCGCCAAGGCGCCAAGAACAGCAAAAAGATTTAATGGAAGAACTGCGGCGGTAGGCTGCGTATGGATTATTGATCGACAGAGATCCAGAAAACTACTCGGACTCGGTATAGCAGCGCAGGATCGAAAGCAGTTGCGTGGTGCTCAGCATCTCCAGGTCCACCATCAGCATGCCGATCAGGTGGTGCTGGCCGTTTTTATCCAGCGTGCGTTGTACGGCGAGGGCTTTCTCAACCTGTTCGGCGGTGACGAACCCCATGGCCACGGCGCGGACGCCGAAAGGTATCGGAGTTTTCGAGGGGGTCATCCCAGCTACCTCGTGCGCATTTTCAACTTATGTTCGCAACTTTATTCCGCCACGAAAGTCAGAATCCAAGCTGGCTATCCATATTACCGGGCCCAGCCCGCTTTGAAAGGCTCTAATTTCCATCTTACTTCGTACGGTACTAACAAGGAGTATCTGCCATGAGATTTAAAATTGCGTCGGTCGTGCTCGGCAACGTGTTTCTTGCATCCTGCGTATGGGCAGCGGAACCGGAGTTGGACTTGCCCGACGCACGGCTGGAAGTCCACGAATGGGGCGTCTGGGTGCGCGGCCGCACGACGACTGGCGAAGTATTGAGCGGCCCGCACGCGTTGATCGAGAATTTGCCGCCGTTTGTCCGGCGGCATGCGGCGGACTACACGCCGGTGCGGAAAAATCATGGCTGGGACAAGCCGGTCATTCACTTCTACGGGCCTGAAGGCCTCAAGCTCACCGTTAAGATTCTCACGCCGCAGGGCCACCCGACGGCATACTTCCCCATTCCAAAATTGCTTGAGTCCACGTTCTCCGTCAGCGATGGGCAGGAAATGATGGTTTATTCCAAGACCGATTGCACCGGCCTGGAATGGACGGGGACGCTTACACGCCAGCCGAAAGGCCGTCTAAGCGACGCGCCTCAGGAGCACTGGTGGCAGGATGTCCGGCGCGTGCCCAGCATGTATTTCAACGCGGACAAGGCATGCGAGAACTTCATTTTTTACGAGGCTACGGCGCGGCAGGAACCGGTGCTGCACGCCACGGTCACCGACGACGCGTTGCAGATCGAGAACACGTATGATGCTCCGATTCGCCAGGTCCTGCTCATCGTCAGCGACGGGTCCCGGAAGTACCTGCGGGCGATTGAATCCATCGAAGGAAAAAGCAACTGGAGCGCGAGCAAGGCCGACATTCTCAAAGCCGCCACGGACGATTCCGCGATTCTCGATGCCGCACGCACGCAGTGGGTCTCCTTTGGCATGAGCGCCGACGAGAGCGCGGCCATCGTCAGCGCGTGGAAGCCGGACCTGCTCAATACGCCCGGGTTCCTCCTGGTCTCCCGCATGCCGGTGAAATTATACGACAGGATGTTTCCACTCACCGTCTCCCCTCTCCCGGGCAAGATCGTTCGCGCGGGCGTCGTCTTCGATACGTTGCCTGAAGAGGCTGCCCGCATTAAATGGCTGCCTGCGCTGGAAGCCACGCTGAAAGCGTGGACGAAGGAACTCGCCAGCGACGATTTTGAAGCCAGGCTGCGCGGGAGGGCGCGTTTTCTCAGGGCGGGAGACATCGCCAAGCCGTTCCTGGAGCGCATTCTGGCGGATCGCGAGAGCGACGCCGAGGTAAAATCCAGCGCGCAGGCATTGATCGAAGGCATGCAACCCGCCAAAGGCGAGCCCGTGCTCGAACCCGTCGCAGGTAAGCCCAATCAGTTCATCCGGCGCCGCGAAAACGGCGGCGGCAAATCACCCCAGGCGAAGCGAGAAGCCCGCGGGAAGTCCGGCGGAGTGTCCGAGTAGTCCGCGCCCATTCACTTACCCAAATCTCGAATCGAATTTACCGCCCGATCTGATACAAAACGCGTCTTCGCAGGGAAGTCGTTCAGCGCGGCGCATTGGCGGATCGGACGGCCTATGTCTCAGCAGTTTTTTTGGGAAGCGATCCGCGACACGCTCGCCGAAGAGATGCGCGCCAATCCGAAGGTGTTGCTCTTGAGCGAGGACGCCGGGGCGTCCGCCACCACCGGCGATCTGCTGCGGAAGTTCGGCCCGGATCGCGTGTTGGACACGCCCGGCAGTGAGCACGCCAGCGCCGGTGCGGCGGTGGGCGCAGCGCTCTGCGGCTACCGGCCCGTCGTCGAATTGCGCTCCATGAATTCCCTGGCCGTCGCGGCGAATCAGCTTGTCAGCCAGGCCGCGTGCAACCGCTACGTATCCGGGGGCCAGACCCAGGTTCCGCTGGTACTGCGCACGCGCTGCGGCACGGAGTCCGGCGGCCAGCCGCTGGAAGCCTGGTTTGCGCACGTTCCGGGATTACTCGTGGCCGTTCCCGCGACGCCGCACGACGCCAAGGGACTTCTGCGCACGGCCCTGCGCCACGAGGAGAACCCCGTCCTCTTTCTCGAACATGATGCCCTTTACGAAACGCGCGGCGAAGTTCCCGACGGCGATTTCGATGTGCCTTTTGGCGTGGCCGCACTGCGGCGAAAAGGCCAGGACGTCACCGTCGTCAGCTACGGCCGCATGGCGCCAGTCGCTCTGGCCGCCTGCGAACAGGTCGCGCAGGAGAACATCGACGCCGAGATGATCGATCTGCGCACGGTCCAGCCATTCGATCTCGTCGCCGTCCTGGAGTCCGTCCGGAAGACCGGCCGCGTGCTGCTCTGTTCGGAAGCCGCGAAGAACGGCAACGTCATGTGCGAACTGGCCATGCGTATCAACGAACACGGCTTCGACGACCTCGACGCGCCCGTCCGGCGCGTCTGCGCGCTGGACGTGCCCGTATCCGGCAATCCCGTGCTGGCCGCCGAAGCCATACCGTCTCAGACGCGCATCGCGAAAGCCATCCGGGAACTGGTCGTAGAGTGAATAGGTTTTAGATTGAGGGGAATACGCGGTATGCAAGACATCGTCTGCAACGAACCCATCGCGCCGCTGAGCGGCATGCGCAGTCCGCGCGTGTGGCTGAACATGCTCAACGCGGATCTTCCCGGAAAACTGGTGCGCGTTCAGGTGCAGCTCAACCACGGGCTCATCGAAGAGGAGAAGCCGCGACTCGACGACGAATTGATGGCGCTGTACACGGCGGTGATCCAGAAATTTTCCAAACTGCACGGCGAAAGCACGCGCTGCTTCCTCGCCCGCGCGCCGGAGAGTCTCGATCTGGTTGGGCTGCATGTGCAGGAATTCGGCGGCGCGACCAACGGCATCGCCTGCCTCGAAACGGTTTTCTGCGTCTCGCCGCGCAAGGACGGCAAGCTCGCCATTTCGCATGCCGACGAACTCTTCGAACCCGAGGCGTTCGATCTGCTCGCTGGCCTGCCCAAAAATCGCGTGCTGGACTGGCGCGCGCACGCGCTGAAAACGCGCGTGGCGGGCGAAAGCTGGGCGGCCGGCATCCACTCGGCTTTGCAGTACTACGTTAACCGGCACAAGGGCCCGACCGGCCAGATCGAGCTCGAAATTCCCGGCTTGAACATCGTCGTCGGCTCGATCCTGCCTAACGGCTGTACGACGCATTCGGATACGACGCTCACAGCCGCGAGCCTCGTGGCGATCATGGCGGCCACCGGCGAGTGGGCGAAAATTCCGCTCGCCGACTTCGCGGAGTGGTGCGCCGAATCGGACACCGGCGCGGGCCGCAAGAGCAACCTGGGGCCCGTGCTCTTCGGCATGCCGGCGGAAGTCATCCACATGGACTGGAACCCCGCGCGCGGCAAAGGCCATGCGCTCGCCGCCGGACACGTCTTCATCGCCGCACATACCGGCCTGGCCGCGAAGGCCGACCCGCGCCACGGGCGCATGCGGGCGACGACGACGCATATCGGTTTCGCCCTTCTGCGGCAACTCATCTGCGACGCGCTCGCGCAACCGTCCGCGCCGCGCGACGCCACCGCGCACGACGAATTCCTCTACGAGCGGCTGCGCGATATTCCCGAGCGCGTGACGCGCAAGCAGGCGCTGGAGAGCCTCAAGTCCGCCGCGGTGAAGAAAGAACTGGAAGCCCATTTCGCCTCTCATGAAGAACCCGCGGGCGGCTACGCCGTGCGCGAAAAACTCCTTTTCGTATTGGGCGAACTTCAGCGCGCGGCGCGCGCCTCCCGCGCGATTCGCAAAGGCGACGCCGCGGAGCTGGGCATGCTGATGAATATCGGGCAGGCCGGCGAAGCCGGCCAGTACCATGAACTCTCGCCCGGCGGCCTTGTCGAGCAGACCCACGCGATTCCCACCTGCGTCAGCGACGGCGAAGTGCAAGCCATGGCCGACCACGTGGAATCGATCTGGAAGCAGACTGGGCATTCCGGCGGCAGTTCCGCCGAGACCGACCTGTTATGCGACCTCGCCGCCGGAGTCCACGGCGTGCTGGGCGCGCGCTATGTTGAACCGCAACGCGTGGCAATTCTATGCAAACGCGAAGCCGCCAGCGCCGTGCTGGAGCGCCTCACCGCCGGCTACTATGCCCCGCGCAACCTCCCGCCCGCGCTCGCGCAACAGATTTTCCCCTGCCGCGGCGCGGGAGTATTGTCGGCGTAGATGGCGCGAATTGATGGAATGGAAGGGCACGGCGCCTGGCTTCCACCCTTTTCCGGAATTGACAAAGCAATGCATTCCAACACCAACTTTATTGTACCGCATGTCAATCGCTGCGTGCTACGATGTCTTGCACTAAGCATGTTAGTCTGCACCTTCGTGGAAGCGGCCGAATTTCCGGAGCTTAACTGGGAGGGCAGAACCCTCGCGGAACATCTGGAACGGCTTTCCTCGGCGGACGCGAAAGTGCGCGTATCGTCTTCGCAAGCGCTGGGCGCCATGGCGATTCTTTCAAACGGCACCATGCGAAACGCCAAGGCAACAGGTGCCGCGAGTTTTCCAGCGGTGGAGACCTTCTCAACTCCTTTATTGAAGATGATTGCTGACAACGATCCGGCGGTGCGGCGGATGGCCGTATCAGCGCTTGGGTGGGCCGGAACATGCGCCAACCCGCCAGTTGGTATCCGCCAAGCAATTATCAAGTGCATGCAGGAAGACTCAGACGCCCCCGTGCGGGCGAACGCGGTAAATGCTTTTTCGCGCGCCGTGCTCATGCAACCGGCGTTGCGCGCCGACCCGGATACCCGCAAGCCTTTGGAGAATGCAATGCGCGATGCGGATGCGCGCGTTCGAAGGAGCGTGGCAAACGTCTTTATGAACCATTGGATGGGCAAGGATCTGCTCGAAATTTCCCAAGGACTCCTCAACGACACCGATGAATTGACGAGAACGAGGGCGTTGCGGGGCGTGAAACGCGCACAGAAAGTGGAGAATGGCGAAAGCTGGCAAGGTACGACCCTTGAGCAGGCCATCGAAGAATTCGAACGCGATCCGCTGGAGTTTGAATGTGCTGAGCGGCTTTTGCGGGTGAATCGCGAAAGCCATCGCAATCGTCTTGTGGTGGCGTCCCATCCGCCCGCCTGTTACCGGGCGTCGCGGATGATTTACTGGCTCAAGAGCACGAATTCAAACGTCGAGCGTGCCATGCTTGACTGGTCCTGGAAGTATCTGCCGCTTGAAGAACAACCCGAGGCAATTGACGACTGGCTGCGCGGGCGGCTCCAATACTTTGACCCTTCTTTGACGGCTCAGTCGGGAGTCGATCTTTTTCAGGAGCGGGGCGCGCGAATCCAGATCCATCCGGACGAGATCAGAGCCCTCTACATTGATGGCCTGCATGGAACATTGACCACCGAGTCGCACCTAAAGGCGGCGCTGCTTCTCGAGATGGGCGGCTTTCATGAAAACGCGCGGAGGGAATTTGCGCGCGCAGCAGGACGGCTGGCTTATTTCCAAAACGGCTTTGACGCGGCGAAGCTGAAGGTTGCTCTAACGCCGGAGCAGACGCGCGTGATCCGCCAACAGGCGCTCCAGGGGTTGGTTCGAGTAACATTACGATTGGAATTGCGAGAGGATGCAAAGGCTTGTCTTTCCTTACTGGACGAAGGCGAGATTAAGGAGGAATTATCGCGCGCATTGGAGGCCGGGAAGGCTCCGGCCATCGGGACGCACGTTCTGCCCTGGAAAAGGCTTTTGTGGATGTCGTGCTTTCCGGAATATTCGAATCTACGTGAAATCAAGGATGCACAACTTATCCCGGACGGGCTCCTCGTTTGCACGCCGTACCAGGTTTGGCTCATCGATCCTGAATCCGGCCGGCCGAAATGGAAATGGGATCCCGAGAACGGAGAGATTCTCCAGGTTGGGACCGATGAAAAGCATGCCTCATTTTATGTAAATCCATTGCATACCCGCCCCACAGGAGGAGGCAGCGGCTCGATCCGTTTCTTGCACGATGGCGATGCCCCTGCCACTTTCAAACTTTTCCATGTTGAATTGAAGACCGGCGTTGCACGGATGCATGCCGAACAGAAGGCTCATGCGATTTACCCGCTAGGCGACAAGACTGTTTTGATCGAGAAGGATGGACGTTTCGAGCTGCATCATCCCCTTATGGATGCAACAGAAGCTCTCGTCCTCGAAGGCGTCCACGACAATCAAGAAACTTTCTCGTCCGCCGGCACGGACACACTACTGTTTTTGAGAAGAAAAACATCGCAGTTGATTGCGGTCGATCGACACAGTGGGAAGACGATCTGGCAGACGGTCGAGAAACCATCCAGCATCATGCCCCTCCCTGCCCATAGACCTGACTGGAGCGACTTTTCCGACGCAAACGCACAGACCGGACAAAGGGTGTATCAGAGCCTGGTCGCAACGCTTGCCGCCCGCGACAGGACGACCGGAAAACATCTTTGGAGTTACACCGATCTCGTACTGACCGCAGAACTCAACAATAAACGCACGTGGGTGCGGGGAAGCGATATCTTTCAATTCAAAGGTAAAGACATCCTTTGCGCCATATACCCCGATTCCGGAATTGCGGTGCTAGATGCGAAAACCGGTACACTTCTCTGGCGTCTTAATCTTCGACTGCAATACCATTCGTACGGTCTTATTCAGGGGCCGGTGCTTGCAAGTAACGTTCTAACCGGCAATCAGCCGGCACTTTGGATCGGAATGGGGGCTGCACTCATTGCCCTTGATCCGCTAACTGGACATACTTTATGGAGCACTCCGATTTCCCAACCCATGAGGGGGTATGGATCCCCTCATGTCTTTCCATTCATCTTTGACGCATCGCGAGTGCTTGTCTTTACATCGGGAGGCGTGGAAGCGCTGCGCGTCGACGAAAGACCGAAGGAGATTAACGAGGAAAATGGCGAACTTTGGTCGCGAAGCAATTTGCTAAAGGAAGTGACTACAAAAAACCAGCCTGCTTCGGTTAATCTCCTGATTGGACTCGGTCTTGCGCGCGATCCAGAAATCCGAGAGGAGTTGCTCAAATGTTTTCGCGATGGCTCGAATATCTCATTGCTCCCACATGCCGCTCCCTACAGCCAGAAGGAGTTCGAAGAGATCGTGCTTCCCTACTTGTCAAAACTCGACTCACTTGAAGAGGAGCCCATCCTCGCTTTATCCGGCTCGGCAACTCCTGCCCAGGTTGCGGCCCTGGATAAACTGCGGGAAGATGCCATGAAACTGCGAAAGACCAATAGAATCGGATTTGCGCAGAGCCAGAGCATCGAAGCAAATCTGCGCGATGCTCAGCCCCTGTTGCCGGTCGCGGCTCCAAGCACCACGGACGACTTTTAACGCCACATTGGACAAAAGTGTTCAGGAGGAATACGCCATGAGTTCCGCCGCATCCGTCAACTACCTCGCGGTTCAAGGCCCGCATGGAACGACCTTTCCGCGCCTCGCCAGCCGCGCCGACGTGGAGAAGTACAAGCTCACGCCCGCGCAGATTGAGAGCTACCGCGCCAACGGCTACGTGCACGGCGTCCAGATCATGACGCAGGAACAGGTCGCGCGCCTGCGCGACGGGCTGGAAGCCATCGTGACGAAGCAGGCGCGCGTGGAGGAATTGATCTCCAAAGAATCCAGCGGCGGCAAGGAGACGGAGAACAAGCTGACCTACATGCAGGGCGCGTGGATGATCGACGAAGCCATCCACGATCTGGTCTTCCACCCCGCCATCACCGTCAAGCTCGCACAGCTTCTGAACACGCCGCGCGTGCGCTTCTGGCACGACCAGGTCTTTTACAAGCCTCCGCGCACCGGCGGCAACGTGGCGTGGCACCAGGACTATAGCTACTGGCAACGCGCGCAGCCCGCGCAGCATATCACCTGCTGGATCGGCCTCGACGATTCGCGCATCGACAACGGCTGCGTGCAGGCGGTGCCGGGTTCCCACAAATGGCCGTTGCTGGATATGACCGCGCTGACCGGCGACATGCAGGGCCTTGAAAAACAACTCACGCCCGAGCAGCGCGCCGCGTTCAAACCCGCGCCGCTCGAACAGCCCACGGGCACGTGCTCGTTCCACCACGATCACACCGTTCACGGCTCGTATCCCAACAAGAGCGACCGGCCGCGCCGCGCCATCGTGCTCAACTACATGGCCGACGGCACGCGCTCCGCCGCCGACGACGGCGTGATGATGCCCGGCTTCAAACCGATCCCAAAGGGCCAGAAGATCGAAGGCGATTGGTTCCCGCTGGCGATCGACATGGACGCGCTGCGCTAAAAAAATAATGTACCCGTTCAGTCCCTGGGTGGCCCATCCGGCCGAAGGCCGGGTGGGCGCCGCAAGCGCAAGAAGCCCTTGGATAACGCGCGCATTTCTTGAACACACTACATCAACCTGAGGCTACGTGTCGCTGACGCGACCCACGAGACGCCAGCGGTACGTTCAGAAATAGCGTCCGCCCCAATTCGGCGCGAGGTCCACGGGCGCGCCGGGATCCCCATCGAACTGAAATTCTTTTGGAACGCGATACGTGAACGGCGTTTCGCGTTCCGCATAAGCGCATGACCGGCGCAGCGCGATGGCGTGCTGCAGCAGGCGCGTGCGCGCGCGCAGCCACGGCGTGGTGTCTTTGCCTTCCAGCCCCATGGCGCGCGCGTGCTCCGGCGTGCCGCCCCACTCCAGCGTGCGGAACTCGTAGTAGATCGTGCGGCGCAGCGACGGCGAGCGGCTGGCGTGGGAGCCGTGCACGACCCGCGTGTTGTGGATGATCGCGTCGCCCGCGCGCACCGGCACGGGCGCCAGTCCCGGAAAGTCGAAGCCCTTTTCCCGAATGAGCGCGCTGGCGGGGCGCAGGTGGCTGCCGGGCGCAGCCAGCAGGCAGCCGTTTTCAGGCGTCGAATCGTCGAGGTAAATATCCACGTTGAAGAATACTTCGCGCGGCGGGAGATCGGGCCGCCACTCCGCGCCGTCGCAGTGCACGTTCACCGCGCGCCCGTTGCGCGGCGTTTTGAAGACGAGCGCCTCGCCGCTGAGAAAGAAATGAAAGCCCGCATGCAGCGCCTCGACCGCCGCGAGCAACTGCGGATGCGCCAGCAGCGCCAGATACGGATTGGGCTGGCGCAGCGCCTTGGGAAAAATAAATTGCGCGCGATGGAAGACTTCCTCGCCGGTGTGCGCATCGCGGTCGTGAAAATAATGCTGCGGCGGATGATCCGTGCGCCAGCCGCGCTCGATCAAGTAGCCCGACTCGTCTTTCAGAGCCCCCAGTTCTTCAGCCGACAGAACCTTCGGCAACGTGACAAAACCATCGCGGTCGAAGGTGGTTTTCACAGCGTTCAAATCCATGACATCGCTCCGCGCCGTTGTTTCCCCTCCCCTTGCGGGAGGGGGTAGGGGGAGGGGTCAAACGCGCGGTGTGCGTGTGTAGCGCCGACCCCTCCCCCCCGCACTCGCTTCGCTCGCTCGGCCCCCTCCCGCAAGGGGAGGGGGATCGCGCCACCGTCTCTCCTTGATTTGACATATTCCATTGCCAGACTTCTAATCAATACCCGCTAATCAGAAGTGAGTAAATGCACCGGACGACTAAGTATTTGTCCGATTCTACTGGAATTCTGCGTGCGCGATTTTCAAATTGTAGGCGTGGGCGTGCATGGCAAGGCCGGAGTGGGCTTTCAGATTCATCGTCGGCGCGGCTCGGGGGACTTCTTATTTCTGCAATTTCACGTGCCGGTGAAAGTGCGCCTTCGCGAACGTGAATTTCAAGGCGGCGCGGGCGCGTGCATCCTGTACACGCCCGGCGTGCGGCAATGGTACTGGGGCGTGGACGCGCACGGCGCGCACGGAGTTCTGGACAATAGTTGGGTGCACTTTCTCGGACCGGACGCGCTGCGGGCGCTCAGGCGCTACCGCTTGCCGCTGAATGCTCTATTTTATCCGCGCGAGCCGGAATCCAGTGTCGAGCACCTGCGCGCGATTCAGCGCGAAGTTCTTCAGCGCGGGGATTTCTGGGAGGACCAGGCCTCCGTGCGCCTGCGGCTGCTGCTCGTTGATGCCGCGCGCAACACGCTGCCGCGCGCTCCCGGCGGCCGCGCGCTGCGCCGCATGGAGACGCTCGCATCGTTCCGCCGGATACGCCAGCGCGTTCACGAACAACTCGACCGCCGCTGGACGATTGCGGAACTGGCGCGCCTGGCGCGCTTAAGCCCTTCGCGCTTCGCCGCGCTTTATAAGGAATGCTTCGGTGTGGCGCCCATCGACGATCTGCTGGACGCCCGCATCGCGCACGCGCGCGAGTTGCTCACCAACAGCACGCTGCCCGTGAAGCAGGTCGCCGCCATGAGCGGCTTCGAGAATATTTATTATTTCAGCCGCGCATTCCGCCGCCGTGTGGGTTGCCCGCCTAGTAAATATTACGAACGGAATGTGGCGCGGTGAGGGGTCTTCGCATCTTGGTGGTTCGCCGTCGTGCGGCTCACATATTCACGCCGCGCAGGTACTCGGCGGCGTCTTCGGGCGGGACGGGGTTGACGTAGAAACCCGTGCCCCACTCGAAGCCGGCCTGCTTCACCAGACGCGGGATGATCTCGATGTGCCAGTGAAAGTGCGGCAGGGGCCCGCAATCGAAGGGCGACGAGAAGAGCATGTAATTGTAGGAGACGTCGTTGAGCCCCAATTCCAGGCGTGCGAGGGTGCGCTTGAGGATGAACGCGAGTTCCTCGCAGCCCTGCTGCTGGATGTCCTCGAAGTGCGACTCGTGGTTGCGCGGCACGATCCAGGTCTCGAACGGCGTGCGCGGCGCGTAGGGTTCGAAGGCCAGAAAGCTGCCCGAATCGCTCACCACGCGGACTTTCTGTTCGGACTCCTGCGCCACCATGTCGCAGATCAGGCAGCGCCCGCGAAAATTATAAAATTCCTGGCAGGCTTCGATCTTCTGCGTGACGTTCTTGGGGACGATCGGCGTGACGATCAACTGGCTGTGCGAATGGTACAGCGTCGCGCCCGCGGCCTGGCCCACATTCTTAAACACCATCCCGTACTTCATGCGCCGGTCGCGGCGCAGATCGACCAGCCGGTCGCGGTACATCCAGACGATCTCCTGGACGTGGCCGTCGGGCTGTCCGGTGAAGCTGCGCACGCATTTGGGCGTGTCGACGATGACTTCGTGCGCGCCGATGCCCTGCATGCGGTCGTAGATGCCGTCGCCGCGCGGAGTCAGCGTGCCTTCGATGGCCAGCGCGGGAAATTTGTTCGGCACGACGCGTATGCGCCAGCCGGGCTTGTTGGGCAGCGTTCCAGGTTCGCGGTACGACGCGATCTCCGGCGGCGTCTTGGCTTCGTTTCCCGGCAGAAACGGATCGAAGACGGGCGGCTTGATGTCCTGCTCGGTGTCGAAATCGCTGGGCCGTTTCGCGCGGTCGGCCGCGATGATGACCCAACGCTGGGAGAGGGGGTCTTTGCGCAGTTCAGAGGGCATTCTGGATATACTGTTATCGCGATGGAAGCGGGCGGGCCAGTGAAAATGTCGATTCTCACGGCGTTTTCACCGCAGCGGCGCAGAGGCGAGGAGTTCTTTGTTAAAAGATTTCCGAGTCTGTTCCTATCAAAGATTCTCAGCGCCTCCGCGCCTCAGCGGTGAAAATCGGTCAGCCCCCCGCGAGGGCGCCCACGATCAGATACGGCTCTTTCCCCGTCGCGACGGCCTCGGGCAGGGGCGCGTCGGGCGATTCGTGGGACAGATCCTGTTCGCAGGCGAAGAAACGCAGCAGCGGCCGGCGTTTTTTCGTCGCTTGGTCGCGAACCGTGCCGCGCAGCATTGGGTAGCGCGCTTCAAGAGCATCCAGCACCGTGCGCTGCGTGACCGGGCCGTCGACCTCGAGCGTCACTTCCGCGCCGGCGTGCGCGAGCGTTTGCAGATGAAACGGAAGTCCCACGCGGATCATTTCGGCGGCGTCCAGCCCTTCGGCTTCTGCGGAAAGTAGCTGCAATACGGTTCGCTGGCGAGAAAATCGCCGGTGACGCCGAAGGAACGGCTGCGTGAGCCGCCGCAGATGTCGCGGAAGTCGCACCAACTGCATTTGCCCTTCAGCGTCGGGTAGTCGCGGAGTTGCTTCATGACGGGGCTGTCGCGGTATATATCCACCAGGCTGGTCTTACGCACGTCGCCGACCACCAGCGGCAGAAAGCCGCTGGGGTATACGAGGCCGATGTGGTCGATGAAGACGAAACCGTTGCCGTCGTTGACGCCCTTGGCCGCGCGGCCGATATCAAGCGCCGCGTCGGCACGGGCCGTGTCCTGGCGCGTCAGGAATTCGATGGGCGCGCCGCTGCCGTCGGCGCTCTTGCCTTCCGCCGCGTACAACTGCGCTTCAAGCTTGGCGATGACAAATTCCGGCGCGCCCCCGGCGCGCATGCGGTCGATTTTGGCTTTCAGCGCGGCCGCGTCTTCGCCCGTCGCGCGCGGCGGAGCACCCTTGGCGGCGGCGTCCTCCTGTTTGCCCATTCCGCGCTGGGTGGAACTCCAACCGCCGGGCTCGTAGTTGTCCTTCGGAATCGCCTTGGGCACGGAAGCCAGTTGCACGACCCGCGCCGCTTCGTCGGGGGTTTTGCCCTGAGCGACCAGTTCAGCGACCTCCTGCCGCCGGCGCTGCACGACCACGCGCCGGTAATGCTGAGCCGCCGTGGTCTTGATGTCATAAGGCATCGTTTTGCTGAGATCGTAAAGCTGATTGAAAACGTCCTCGTGCTCGCGCGCGCTGACGATGTCGCTGCGCAGCCCGCGCCCGGTCGGAACCAGAAAGAAGACCGACCAGAGGCACACGTCCAGCCGCGCCAGCAGTTCGGCGATGGGCTGCACGTCTTTCAGGTTATGTTTGCAGACCGTGGTGTTGATTTGCACGGGAATGTCCTGCCGCCGTGCTTCCTTGATCGATTCGACCGTCCAGTCAAACGAACCGTCCACCTTGCGGAACGTGTCGTGAATCTCCTTGCACGAACCGTCCAGCGAGACCGCCAGGCGCGACAGTCCGCTCGTCTTGAACTTCTTGATCACCGCCGGCTGCATAAGCTGCGTGCCCGAAGGCGTCAGCGCCACGCGCAGGCCTTTTTCGTCGCCGTAGCGGATCAGATCGTAGATGTCCGGCCGCTTAAGCGGGTCGCCGCCGGTGATGACGAAGAGCGGCTTGCCGAATTCACGGATCTGGTCGATCAGCGTGCAGCCTTCCTTGAAGGAGAGCTCCAGCGGATGGCGTTGCACGATGGCTTCGGCGCGGCAGTGCACGCATTTCAGGTCGCAGGCGCGGGTGACTTCCCAGATGACGATGAACGGCGCGAGGTTGAAATCCACGCTGCCGAAGTCCGGCTTGCCCGTGCGTTCGCCCTGCAAGGCGGGGAGGGTCTGGGATGAAGTTGCTGTAGCGAGCGAGCTTGCCATGCCTTGCCTTGCCCTCACCCCCGGCCCCCTCTCCCAACAAGGGGAGAGGGGGAGACGGGGAATTCAATGCGTCCTGTGTCTATCGCGCGCTGCTCCGTCGTTTCCATTCTCCCCTTCCCCCTTGTGGGGGAAGAGGCCGGGGATGGGGGCCGTTTATTCCCCCGCCGCGCCCGCCCCAATCGTCTCCAGCGTCGGATTCGCGCCCTTGGCTCTTTCGGCGTCGGCCAATGCTTCGGGGCGCAGCGCTTCGACTTCGGCCAGGCGTTTGGGATCGGGTTTGGTGAATTCGGCGGCGACGACTTTAGCGGCTTCGACGGGGCCCAGTTCCTGCGCCTTCGCCAGATAGTCCGCTCCGACTTTCTTCGGGATGGCGGAGAGGCAGTTCGTGGCTTCCCCGGCCAAGGCCAGCGGGGCATTGAAGCCGCGCTTCTGGTAATCGGCGGCCTTCTGTTTCAGCGTCTCGACTTCGTCCTCAAGCTTCGGGTCGTGGCTGTGGTACTTGCCTTGAGCATCCTTATAGACGCCGATTTCGTCGTCGGTCAGGTAGCAGGCCGGATCGCTCTCCCACAGGTCGCCGGTGGCGTATTTGGCGCGCGCGCGGAAGTTGCCGTTGCAGATTTCGAAGAACTGGCATTTGCCGCAGCGGCCCTTGATCAGCGGGCGGCGGTATTTGTACGCGGCGATATTTGCGTCGCTCACGTTGTCCCAGATCTGGCGGAAGGTCTTCGTCTTCACGTTGCCCCAGCTCGTGTCCCAACTGAACTGGTCCGCATGGACGTTGCCGAGGTTGTCCACGTCGCCGAAGCCGATGCCGCTGCGGTTGCCGCCCTGCTTGAGCAGCAACTGATAGATATCGTTGGCCAGTTTCGTGCGGCCTTCCTTGCGCAGCCGCGTAATCAGGTACGGGCCGTCGCAATGGTTGTCGATGGTCAGCAGATCCTTCTCGAAGCCCTTCTTGTGGAAGTACTGCGCGCGGTCGATGATCTGATCCACGACCATGCGGCTGAACTTGCGTTCGACGTCGTCGCTCATGATGTCGCTGCCGCGCCCGGAATAGACCAGGTGGTAGACGCACATGCGGGGCAGGTTGCGCTGTTCAAGGAAATCGAAGACCTTGGGCAGGTCGGCGATGTTGTGCTGCGTGACGGTGAAGCGCAGCGAAACTTTCACGCCGGCGGCCAGGCAGTTGTCCACGCCCTTGACCATGTCGTCGAACGCGCCCACTTTGCCGCGGAACTTGTCGTTGGTGTCGCCGTAACCGTCCATGGAAATTCCGGCGTAGCCGAGGCCGGCTTTCTTCATGTTATCGGCGACCTGGCGGCTGATGAGCGTGCCGTTGGTCGAGAGCGTGGGGCGGACGCCGATCTTGCGGCTGTACGCCATCAGTTCGAAGACGCGTTTGCGCATCAGCGGTTCGCCGCCGGAGAAGAGCAGGATCGGCACGCCGTATTCGGCCATGTCGTCGAGCATCTTCAATGCTTCTTCGTGGGAAAGTTCGCCGTTGTAGGCCTTGGTTTCGCTATCGGAATAACAATGGACGCAGCGCAGGTTGCAGGTGCGCGTGGTATTCCAGGTCATGACCGGCTTGTAGTCGCTGGTAAAGCTGAGCATGAAGGGCGGCAGGCCTTTGCGGACTTTCAGGTCCGGGCCGACGTCCTCTGGCGTTACATATCCATTGATGAACTTGCTGATGCGGACCGGCATGGCGGGCGCTCCCCCTTATGGTTCCGCCGCTGTACCCGCATCCTTGGGGCCCCGGCTGCACGGAGTCTGTAGGAAACCTACGTTATACAAAAAGAGTGGAATTGCAACGTGGTCGGATAAGATGCATTCGGGTTTTGGCAAAGATTGAAAATATGGCTATCGCAGTCCTCACCGCCGAAGAACTCTCCGTATTCGACTTCCTGAAAGGATATCGCATGGACTTGCATCACTCCGCCGAAATCGCGCAGACGCTTGCGGACTTGCGCCCGGTCCTCGGTCCGGCGGTCGTCATAGGTGGAATGGCGGTGATTCACTACGGATATCATCGGTACACCAAGGACGTTGACATTCTTTACCCTCATTCCGACGGCTTGATACTTCAGCGCTTAAAGAAAGATTTCAAAATCGTGCTCAAGGCAAAAAATGGCTGGCACCACCTCGAACACCGCAAGACGAAAGTGCGGTTGGAACTGATTCCCGAGGGCGGCCTGACGACGTACGGTTTTATCCCCGGTCCGAAGACCGTGGGCGGAGAAAATGGTTTCATTTCACTGTACGGGCTGGTCTGGTTGAAGCTTGTTTCAGGCCGCAGCCAGGATATTGCAGACATGGTTCAACTGGCAAAGGTCGGGGTCGGGATGGAAAGGATGCATGCCGTAAAAGATCGCCTCCCGTCCGAACTCAAGCCGCGCTACGAGGAAGTGCTCGCGCAGGCGCAGAAGGAACTCGATTACGATCCGCACCACAACCCGGACCATGATATCCCGCCGGATTCCGTGAAAGAAGCCCCCCGGCGATATGGAAAGAAACGGAAAGCGAAAGTTGCCGCGAAGAGGCAGCCGAAGGCCGCAGCGCGATGAAGCCGATCCTTCACGCTGATCAGATCGGGGCATACCGTCTCGCAAGAGCTTTTGGATTCATGGACGTACCAACTCCGGAACAGATGCAACGAACCGTCGCCGACGCCCGCAAAGTGTGTGGCGACGCGCTGATCGTTGGCGGCATTGCCGTGGGATACCATGGCTGGAAACGAATTACCCAGGACGTCGATTTGCTATACTCGGCCAGCGATGGATCGATTCTTCAGCGGTTTCGCAAGGATTTCCAGATCGTCATCAAGGCCGCCAGTGGCTGGCACGAACTCCGGCACCGCAAGACCAAGGTGCGCCTGGAATTGATTCCCGAGGGCGGGCTTGGAACCTACGGGTTCATTCCGGGCCCTCGCACGGTCGGCGGGCAGGACAGCGTCATTTCATTATTGGGCCTGGCCTGGCTGAAACTCGTCTCAGGGCGCTTGCAGGACATGGCGGACCTGGCTCAGCTTGCAAAAGTTCGCATGGACGACATGCGGGCCGCAAAAGACCGCCTCCCCTCCGAATTACAGCCGCGCTTTACGGAAGTTCTCGCGCAGGCCCAGAAGGAACTCGACTACGATCCGCATCACAATCCCAACCATGGCATCCCGCCGGGCTCTGTGAAAGAAACCGCGCCGCAATACGGAAAAAAACGGAAGCCAAAGGCCCGCGCGAAGCGCCGCACGGCAAAAGCGCGGGCGTGAACCACCCGCCCCGCGTACCGGTTTCGTATTTCGATATTCGATTTTCGAATTTGCCTACAAGCAGCGCAGCCCGCGCAGGCGTGCGATGGCGCGCTTGAATGCTTCCAGCGTCTCGCCGAGTTCGTTACTGCCGTGCACCGCGCTGGCCCAGGCCTGGCGGCCGGGCGGAAGGTCGATGCCTTCGAGCTGCAGCGCGCGGCGCAGCAGCGCGTCCACGGCGCCTTTCTGTTTGAGCGTGACGGGATCGGCGTCGGCGGCGTCGAGCGAACCGTCGCGGATCGCCTGGCCGGCGGCGGCGTCCGACGTCAGGATGTGGAAGATGGAACTGAATCCGTACGCGCCCCACGGCAGCTTTTCGCTTTCAAAGAGCGTATTCAGCCCGGCGCGCAGCTTGGTTGCGAACGACTCAGCGCGTTTGCAGGCCACGCCGTCCTGAATGAGGCTCAGCGTGGCGATGCCCGCCGCGGCGCAGACCGGGCTGGCGTTGAAAGTGCCGTACTGCGCCACGCGGCGCGCGCGATCCTTCTTCGCGTCGCTGGAAAACTCCATCGCGGCGAACGCTTCGCGCGACCCGCACACCGCGCCGCCGGGCATTCCGCCCGCCAGCACCTTCGCCAGGCAGGTGATGTCCGGCCGCACATTGAAGCGTTCCTGTGCGCCGCCCGGCGCGAGGCGGAAACCGGTGATGACTTCGTCAAAGATCAGCGCCACGCCGTGCCGGATGGTCAGTTCGCGCAGTCCGCGCACAAAATCCGGACGCAGCGGCACGGAACCGCCGGACGCGCCGGTGGGTTCCAGAATGATCCCCGCGATGTCGTCGCGTTCGTTCAACAATTCTCCGACGGCGGCGAGGTCTCTCGCGGGCAATACGATGGTCAGATCGCGCGCGCTGCCCGGCACGCCGGAGCTCCACGGCACGTCGAATGGCAGGTCAACGCCGTTGACGGCGTGGTCCAGCCAGCCGTGGAAGTGGCCTTCGAATTTGACCATGATCTGTTTGCCTGTCATGGCGCGCGCCAGCCGCACCGCCAGCGCGCTCGATTCGCTGCCCGACGCGGTGAAGCGCACCCGTTCGGCGCTCGGGACCAGCGTTTGAATCAACTCGGCCCAGATTACTTCGCGTTCATGGCAGGCGCCGGGATGCGTGACGTCCTGTGCCGCGAGATGAATCGCTTCGAGCACTTCGTGGCGGCGGTGGCCGAGGATCAGCGCGCCGTGTCCGACCCAGTAATCAATGTAGCTGTTGCCGTCCTGGTCCGTCTTGCGCGCGCCGGCTGCTTTGCGCACGAACAGGCTGGGACCCGCCAGACGCCGGTTATCGTGTGTCACGCCGCCAGGAAAAACAGCCAGCGCCCGTTCATGCATGCGCAAAGATTGCGGGCAGCGCGCGGCGAACTCCTTCTCCAGCGCTGCTTGAGCCGCCAGCAGCGCATCCGCGCGCGGAGCGAGGGGTGACGGCGTTGCTTTGGAGGGGGCGGGTGCGATTTTCATATTCAAAGTCCTCTCAAGCGCGTTCTGATGCGGCGCTCCTGATTTCGGAAGGCAGCATATCAGTATCGTCCGGCAGGCGGACGGGCTGAAGGGATGGATGAACTCTAGAGCAGCAAAAAGATGCGCCCATGAATCGTCAACCGATCATGGCGTTTATTTAATGCTGCTCCTGATTCTTTCGAGGCGGCGGGACAGGAGCCGCGGACCGCGCTCCTTTCCTTCTCTTCTTGTGGCGCTTGCGCTGCGGAGGCGGGGTCATGCCCAACGGCGCCGATGGGGAGAGGTACTGCGCAGCCAATTGCGCCGGCATGGCTTCGAGCGATGCGGCCGACTCGGCGGGAACCGTCGGGTCGCTTGCCGTCGGCGATGACGTGGGGTCCGTCTCGCGCGTGCGCTTGACGGTCCCGTGCTGAGCGGCTCCCGGAGCGGGAAAATCCGCCGCGTTCTCCGGCTGTTTTTTCTTTTCGTCTCGTTCCAGTCGCGAAGCCATGGGTTCAATCTCGCTTATTTTAAGAGGGATGGATTCTTCCGGCGCAAGCGTTCCCACGGGCCGTTCCCAGGGACCGGAAGGCACAGGGGCTATCGGCATGATATGTCCCAGAGCCGGAGACCACGGCGGAACCGGGAGGCCCAACGCCCAGGGCCTTACCATTTCGGACAACGTGGCGTGCAGCGGCCATAGCGCGCTGAAATTCGAAAGTCCACCGCGCTCGCCGCCGTCATCGGGTTCCCGAGGGGCATCAGGCGGTGTGATCGAACTGGCTAACGGTTGCTTGGGTGCTTGATAATTGACCTTGCGCTGGGGCAACGCATCCTGGCTTCGCATAAATAGCTCCGTTCCCGTCTCCTTCTCTGAAGAGGAGCAAGTCCAAGGCCCTGTGCCAGAAAACGTTTGCCAAAAAGAAAACGCGGCCGAAGCCGCGTTCCTTTTTGCAAAGCACGATGGATTGTCGGCGCAAATTCAGCGCACGCAGCCGGGATAGGAGCGTCCGCGGATATTGAAGTACGTGGGCTGTTTGCCGTCCTCGGAGACATGCCGCGAGCGCGCGGACATATACGACAGCGCGATGGCGCGGCGCCATTTGTCTGAACGGTTCGGCGCAGTGTAGTGCGGGATCAGCGAGTGGAAGAACAGCCCGCCGCCGGCGCGCACGGGCGCCGCAACCATGGACTTTGCGTCGTAGCACTTGCCGTCCACCACGAAATCGTCGGTCACGTGCACGTGCGGCAGCGAGCCCAGATTCTGCCCGCGCGGAATCACGCACATGCAGCCGTTCTCCACCGTCGCGTCGTCCAGCGCGAACCAGCACGAGCACAGGTCCATGGGCTGGATCGGCCAGTACGGAGAATCCTGGTGCATGCCCTTGGCGGAGCCCACCAGCGGCGGCTTGAGCAGCAGCGCGTTGCGGAACATCTTGATGTCGGGGCCCAGAATCTGTTCGACGATGCCGGCGATGTTGTCGTGCTGCCCCAGCTGCTGGAACAAGTCGTCGTGTTCCACCAGGTCTGACAGCTTGCGCACGCCGTCGCCAGGATGGTCCACTTTCACTTCGCCGCGCGCGATGCGCGGTTCCACCTGCACCTGAATGCCTTTCGTGGGCCGGCCGCCGTGCGTGTATTCGCGCACGCGCTCGCGCAGCGCGTCGACAAACTCCGGCGGAACGAGGTCCTCGACCACGATGTAGCCTTCGCGGTGATAAAATTCCAACTGGGTGTCGGACAGGCGCAGTGGCGCGAGGGTCGTGGCGTGAGACATGCGGTTCTCCTTGAGGGCTCCGTTCGATGGAACAATTAAATCCAGTAAAGCCCCTCGCGGCAATGGACCGGGCGATACAGTTATTGGACTATTCGAAAGTGAACCGCACGGCGATAAAGAACTGAAATCTTCCAGAACTTCCGCCCGTATTCGCGTTACTGTAATGTGCGCTGGCCGGCAATGGGGAGTTGCGATGGGTCTTCGCGGTTTTTTACTGCTGACGTTCGCGGCGTTGCACCTTTGCAGCGGATGCAACAAAGATGAGTCTCGCGAAAACGAACGCGCCACGCCGCCTGCTGATGACAAGCCCTACGCGCCGGAGAAAATCGGCGATCCGCATCTTGAGAACGCGTTCAAATTCACGAAGAAAGTGTGGGGCGGCGCTGAGCCTCACGACGATGCGGCTCTCCGGTCGCTCAAGGAACTGGGCGTCAAGACGGTCCTCAGCGTCGACGGCGCGAAGCCCGATGTCGAGATGGCTCACAAATACGGTCTGAAATACGTTCACCTGCCCTTCGGCTATGACAGTGTGCCTGAAACACAGGCGAAAGCCATTGCCAAGGCGCTAAACGAATTTCCCGGCCCGATCTTCGTGCACTGCCACCACGGCAAACACCGCAGCGCCGCAGCGCTCGGCACGGCCTGCGTGATGAACGGCATGCTGACCCATGCCGAGGCACTGATTGCGATGAAGACCGCGGGCACCGGCGAGAACTACGTCGGCCTGTGGGGTTCCGCGCGCAACGCGTCGCTGCTTCCGGCGAAGGAACTCGCGAGCCTCCAGGTCCATTATGTCGAGGTCGCTCCCATTCCGCCGCTGGCCGACGCCATGGTCGAAATGGACGCGTGTTTCGACCACTTGAAGCTGTGCCAAAATACGGGCTGGGAGCAGCCCCAAATTCACCCCGACATCGATCCCGCGCACGAAGCCCTGAAGTTACGCGAACTGATTACCGAGTTCATGCGCGCCGAAGAGTACAAAGCGCGCCCCGAACCGTTCAAGGCCCATGCCGCTGAATCTCTGGCCGCCGTGGAATCCATGGAAACCCAATTGCGCGATTGGGCGAAGAGCGCCGAGACGAAAGCCCCGGCCGCGCTAGACGCCACCCACGCGCGCATCGATAAAAGCTGCAAAGACTGCCACGCGCAGTACCGCAACGTTCCACAGCGCTGAACGCGCCGTTCCAATGAACAATGAAAAAGGAACGCTGAAAAATGGAAAATGTCCGTATAACACCGCGCGGGCACTGAGGCCCGCGCTACGGTTACATCTGCCCCGACGCGTTCTGCCCCAGGAAGTACTGGCGCGCATCCACGCGGTACGCGGCGTCGTGGGGGCAGGCGTAGACGCAACTGGGCTCTTTCAATTCCGTGCAGAGATCGCAGGTCACCGCCTTTTCCTTCAGTTCCGCTTTCTTCGCGCCGGGGTGCTCCGGGTCGTCGACCTGCACGTCGAACGGATGCATGCTGATGTTTCCGTACGGGCACTGCTTGGCGCAAATGCCGCATCCGATGCACCAGTCTTCGATGATGATCTCCAGCGACTCCTTGCGCCGGATCGAACCCACGGGGCAGCCGATCATGCAGACCGGGTCCATGCAACTGCGGCAGGAGGTCGGCACCAGATACCGGTCGAAGCGCAGGCCTTCGCGGACCAGGCGCGTGACCCCTTCGTGGCTGTCGGCGCAGGCGCGCACGCATTCGTCGCAGCGCGTGCATTTTTCCAGGTCCAGCAGCAGCAGGCTCTGCGCGTGCATCAGCCCCTGGCCCAGGAAATCGTCCAGCGGCACGCCGGGCGCGCGCTCGGTCATCTTGCGCGCCGCCTGTTCGCGCCGCACGGCCTCGGCCTCAAACTTCGGGCGCAGGTCTTCGTACCAGCTCAGCATGAAATCGAAGTCGGGCTTATTGATCTTCACCACTTCCACGTGGTCCAGAGCCGTACAGGTGGCGGTGCGCTTGCCTCCTTTTAGCAGCCCCATCTCGCCGAAATATTCCCCGCGCCCCAGGTAGGTCAGCACCAGTTCGCCGCCGGGATGGTGCTGGCTCACCTTCACGCAACCGACGCGGATGAGATAGAATGCGTCGGCGTCGTCGCCCTGCTTGACGATGGGATCTCCCGGGTCGAAGTTGGCGAGTTCCACGCGGTTGCGAAGCTGATCGATGAAATGATCGTCGAGGCCCGACAGAATGGGGACGCTGCGCAGATGCTGCCCCAGCGCGCGTTCGCGATAGGCTTTCGAAAGCTGCTCCTTGAATTTCTTGTTTTTCTGCAGGACCTGCAGGACGTTGCGGAGCATCTCCAGCATCACGCAATCGGTGGATGCACGCACGGTCGCCGAACGCGGATAGAAACTCATGCAGGTCATCTCGCCGAAAAGATCCAGCTCTTTGAGCTCGGCGATGGGGTCGTCGTAAGCGAGGTCCATCGGCGCGTCGATGGGAATGTAGCGGCGCGCTTCGCCGTCGCGCGGGTCGTCCTTGCGCCCCACCAGTCCGTGCGAGAAGCGGCGCATCACGCCGAAGATGCCCGAGCGCGAGGCGCTCTCGCGCTTGTCGCTCTTGACATGCTTCATGGGCGTGTTGATGTAGACCTGCACGCGGCCGGAGAGAATGTAGTACGCCGTTGAGCCATACTCGCCTTCGCGGCAGATGATCTCGCCCTTCTTGAACCTGCGCAGCACGACCGCGCCGGGCAGGCGCTCGATCTGGCTGGCCGGAATGCCTTCGAAGATGGGAATCTTCAGCAACTGTTCGGCGGAGAGCGCTTCGCCGCGTTCCAGCCGTGCTTCGGCCAGCACGCGCACGACTTCTTTCTTCGGCGCGGCGGCTTTGGCGTCCACAGCCGCGGCGGGCGCGTTCGCTTTCGCTCCTTCAGGAGCCGCCGGCTTGGCGGGCGCGGCGCCAGTGGGAAGCGCGGGTTTTGGCACGGCCGCTACGGGCTTGGGCGGACCGGCGGGCCGCGCGGGCGGCGGTTTCGCGGGCGCGCTTGCGGCAACCGGCGCAGCCGGGACAGGGGGCGGAACGGGAGCAGCCTGCGCAACCGCGGGGGAAGGCGCGCTCGGCGCGGCGGGCTGAACGCTTTTATTCCGCGCCTTCGAGCCCAGCAGCGCGGCGACGTTCAGCGGTTCCACCAGAGTGGGTACGGATATGCAAACTTCGCGCGGTTTCTCAAGAGGCTTCGGCGGTGCGGCCTGCAGTTTTTCAGCCGGCGGCGTTGGCCGTTCCTGAACGGAAGCGAGGGGTGTTACCGACAATGGATCGGGTGGCACGGCCGCGGCGGCTGGCGGTGGAACAGGCGCAACCGCCGCAACAGCCGCGATTGGCTCGATTGACGCGATCGGCGCGACGGGCATGACGGGCGCAACTGGGGCCGGTGACGCGGCGGGGGCCGCTGGCGGAACGGGCGCGGGTTTCGGCGCCAGCGTCTCCGTCGGAGAATTCAAACGCGCGGCGCGCTGTGAAATGGCCGGCTTGTCCGGCGCGGAACGCGGAGCCTTACCCGCGATTTTTCCGATGACCGTGGATTCAATGTCGACTTCTTTGGGCTTCGGCGGATTCACCGGCGCGGGTATCGGAGCGGGCTTTTCCAGAGCGCGTTCCGGAACCGGCCACGGCGCGGCCGGAGGAACCACCGGGCCCGCGGGCGGCACGGCCACCGCGCCGGCCTTCAAACGGCCGGAGCCTCCCGACATGGCAACCATGGCCACGAACTCCGGCGGCGGCGCGGGATCGGGTTTGAGCCCCAGGCGTTCGGCGGAATGTTTGAGATAAGGACGGCCGTCGTGCCAGATGGCCTTGCCTTGCCCAAAATATTCAATGGGAATGCGGTTCTGAGAGTCCGAACAATAAATAGCTTTCATGTGGAAACTTTCTTCACGAACGAAGATTCACTGCGCATTCGGTCGAACGCAACCCGAGTTCCACACGCGCCCTAAAGACACTATTGCCGAAGATGACGGAACGTCAAGCGGGGGGAGGCTATTGCGGATTTGGGATTGGGGATTTCGGATTTGCGAACGGGCGATTGCTGTTGTTTCTGCGGCGCGGGCGTCCCTGCCCGCGCGGGCACAGGGGCCCGCGCCACTACTGCGCGCTATCCCAGCAGCTTCGCCTTCGCGCCCGCCCACCATTCGGTCCATTCGGACTGCGGAGCATCCCACTTCGGGTAGCCGGCGGGGAGAATCTTTTTGAGCAGATCGGTGGCGATGGTCTTCAAATCGTCGTTGTCGCGGAAGAGCAGCGGGAAGACCTGCTCGGCCAGTATCACGCGGTCTTCGTTGCTCCACGATGATTTGGAGCGCCCGGCGTCGGCGCCGGATGCTGCCAGACGCGCGGCGTCGCGCGCGGCGTCGTTGAGCAGCGGGTCAACTTTCTCGGCGCTGTAGCGCTTCTTGTATGTCTCCAGCAGAAAGAGGCAGTTGTACGGTCCGCCCGCGGTGGATGCGTACTGCTCGATGGCCAGCACGTTGGCGGCGTCGACTTTAAGTTGCGCGGCCTTGCCCTGCGGCCGCTCGCGCTCGCGCTTGGAAAGATAATCCTGCGGCTGCGTGGGCGGATCGGTCGCGGTGCGGTCCATCAGCAGGACGGCTTGCGCGTGCGCTTCGGCGAAGATGGTGGCCGTCAGTGCGCGCCCCGGCACGGCCAGCGCGCGCATCAGGTCCACGCGGTCGTTGAAGTCGTTGGACTCCGTATAGGCGGCGGAGATGAATTCGTACGCCACCGGCCCGTAGCTCTGCAACTGTTTGATGATCTTCGTCCGCGATGCGTCGGAACTCTCCGCGAAATTGCGGATCAGGCGGTGCAGTTCCTGGCGGTCGCGGTTGTTGGGATCGGGGATGGGATTCTCGGCCTGCTTCTGAGCCACCAGCGATTGAACGTTCGGCGTCTTGACTGGCGCGAACGTGGCCGGAGCCTGTGGCGCATCCGAAGCCGTGCGGCCCGGTTTGCTGGACTTGGGTTTCTCTGACGCCGGCGCGGCACTGACGGTGACCACGTCTTTCTCCGGAATGGAGATGACGCCGTAGGACGTGCGGATTTTCACGACGCCGTCTTTAGTGCCGAGGTGTTCGCCCTGCACGACCTGCCCGTCGACGGTCTTGACCTGAATCTCCGCCGCCGATGCCGCGCCGCACAGCAACGTCGTAAATAAAATAAGGGTGAAATAGGCTCGCATCATCCACCTCGTTTCCAGCTTATTCTCAATCGCAAATCGCAAATCGGCAATCGCAAATGTCCGTCACTTCGGGCTGTGTCGTTTCAGTTGTTCTCCTCTCCCCTTGCGGGAGAGGGTAGGGAGAGGGGTTGCGTCGCCGCGTGATCTACCCCTACCCCTACCCCTACCCCCTCCCGCAGGGGGAGGGGTAACAACGGCACCGGAGTTACAACCGATCTGACACAGACCCCCGTCACTTCGGGATATCAACCATCGAGAGCAGCGCGTGGTAACGCGAATCGATCTCTTTGCGCTCGATTTTCTTCAGCGCGTCCAGTGAAAAGTCCTCGCAGGTGAAACTGGCCACCACCGCGCCATAGGCCACGGCGCGCCGCAGCGTGGCCGGAGCCGCATTGCCCTCGGCGGCGAGGTACCCCATGATCGCGCCCGCGAACGTGTCGCCCGCGCCGGTGGGATCGATGACCTCTTCCAGCGGGTACGCCGGGACGCTGAACACCCCGTCGGCGGAGATGACCAGCGCGCCGTGTTCGCCTTTCTTAATAACGATTGTGCGCGGTCCTTTCTTCAAAAGCATTTTTCCGGCGCGCAGCAATTCGCGTTCGTCGGTGTACATCCGCGCCTCGCTGTCGTTGATCACCAGCGCGTCGATTTCCCGCAGCAACTCGTCGAGTTCCCCGCGCGCGGTTTCGATCCACAGGTTCATGGTGTCGGCGGCCACAAACTTCGGGCGCTTCTTCATCTGCGACAGCACTTTGCGCTGCACGGAGGGCGAACCGTTGGCGAGAAAGAGGAACTCCGCCCCGCACGACGCTTCGGGAACTTTCGGGTTGAACTCGCCGAATACGTTAAGGCGCACTTCCAGCGTGTCGCGGTCGATCATGTTCTCGTGGTACTTGCCCGTCCAGCGGAACGTTTCGCCCTTGGCGACCTCAAGGCCGGAGAGATCGATGTCGCGTTTGGCGAGCAAGTCACGGAACGCGGGCGGGAAATCGTTGCCCACCACGCCCACCAGCGACACGCGCGTGAAATAACTCGCCGCGTAAGCAAAATACGACGCCGACCCGCCCAGGATATTGGCGCGCTTCGCCGCGGGGGTCTCCACGGTGTCAATTCCAATCGTGCCGACGACAAGCAAGCTCATGGGTTACCCCTTTATCAAATGATGAATGTGGAATGCTGAATGATGAATGGAACTTAACCGAAACTCAAGTGCCGCAAAACCGCCCCGCGGCGATTCCGCATTCGCAATCATCACTCGTCACAGCGCCTTATTGACGGCATCGTCAGGCGTGGCTTTCTTCGGCGGCGCAATCGGAGCTTCCTTCGGCGTTGCGGCGGGAGGGTCCTGTTTGGCCGGAGCGATCGGGCCTTCGCGGAACTTCTTGGGCTCTTCCGCCGGACCGTCGCTGAGCTCCAGTTCGTCGATGAAGACGTCCAGCACTTCGTCGGGCTTGCCCGCCATGATGGCGATGAACTGCGGCTTCTCCGGCAACTGCCGGGACGGCAAGCGGATCGGCGCCGAATCGAGCTGCACTTTGACCGGCTTCCATGACGCCTTGAGCGCCGGGTCCTTGATGATCCATTTGCTGACGAAACGCGCCTGGCCGCCGTCGCGGTGGTGGTCCCAGAGAATTTGAATCTCCGGATTGGTGTCCTTGTACTGGTCGGAGAAGCGGACGAGGAACGAGAGCGTCGCGCGTCCGCTCCATTGCAGATCGGCGGGCAGCAGCAGCCGGGCCATCGCGCCGGAGTCCTTGTCGCGGACCCGGGCCAGCCTCAGCACGAAGTTGGTGGTGCCGTCGGAGTACGTATTGATGTTGTCGTCGGCGCGGCTGAGCAGCGGGTCGACATCGAAGTTGGGAATCTTGCCCTGGAAGTCGGCCTTGAAGGAAATTTTTCCGTCGGGACCGGGTTGCAGCGGCACGGGCACCGCGGAGGGCCGCGCGTCGACGGCCACGCTCGGCGCGGGAGGTTGTTCAGGCAGAACCGGCGCGGCCGTCGAGGACGGCGGCGCGGGCTGCTGCTGGGTACCGGGAGTAGGCGGGCGCTTCACGGGAGGCTTGGGTGTGCTGGGCGAGAAGTAATAAAACATCACCACGATCACGCCGATGAACATGGCTCCCATGAGCAGGCTGAACATGTCATTCGATTGCCGCCGGCGGCGCAGGCGCGTCTGCGGAAGCGACCCGCTGACGGCCGATTCAGGCCGTTCCTTGGGCTCGCGCGGCTCCCGTGCTTCGCGCGCGGGTTCCCGTTCGCGGACCGGCTCGCGTTCTTTCTCGCGCGCGCGTTCGCGTTCCCGGGGACGCTCCGGTTCGCGCTCCTTTTCGCGTTCGCGGCTGCGTTCGGGCGGAGCGGCCTGGCGTGCGCCACGGCCGCGGTCCACCAGCACCACGCCCACGCCTTCCTGCACGCGTTCGATGTCCTCGACCAGGTCCATCGCGTTCTGGTAGCGGTCTTCCGGATTCTTCTGCATGCACTTCGTCACGATCTTGTCGGCCGCGCTGGAAACATGCGGCGCGACCCGGCAGACGCTGGGCACCGGATCGGTCAGGTGGCGCGTCATGATCACCGCCGCCGTCGGCCCATCGAAGGGAACCTGCCCCGTTAAAAGATGGAAGAGCGTCGCGCCCAGCGAGTATAAATCCGTCGCCGGCGTGAGATCGGAACTTCCGCGAGCCTGCTCCGGCGAAATATAAAACGGCGTGCCCACGGCCTGGCCGGCCTGCGTCAGCGCGAGGTCGTCGTCGTGGCTCTCGGCGGAGCGCGCCAGGCCCAGGTCGGCGAGCTTGACGGTGTGGTGGTCGCTATCGAGCAGCACGTTGTCGGGCTTGACGTCGCGGTGCAGCAGGTTGTTCTGGTGCGCATGCTGGAGCGCCATGGCGGTCTGGCGCACGAACTCCAGCGCGGAGGCCTCGTCCAGCTTGCCGCCTTTGCGCTGCATGTACTGGCCGAGGGATTCGCCGTCGACGAATTCCATCGCGAAATAGAAGTAGCCGTCCTTCTTGCCCACGTCGATGCCGGCCACGATGTGGGGATGGTTGAGCTTGGCCACCGCGCGCGCCTCGCGGATGAAGCGCTCGCAGAAATCCTTGTTCTTCGCCATCTTCGGCGAGAGAATTTTCAGCGCGATGACGCGGTCCATGTAAACCTGGCGCGCCTTGAACACAGCGCCCATGCCGCCTTCGCCCAGTTTCGAAATGAGTTCGTAATCGCCGATGCGCTTGGCCTTGACGACCTGCGCCTTGAGGACTTTCTGAAACTGTTCCGGGCTTAGATAGCCCTTCTTGATCAGGATTTCGCCGAGGCGTTTGCGCAGGCCGGCCTTGGCCGCCGTGGACTGCGCCTTCATGGCCTCATCCAGTTGCGCCTGGCTGATGAAGCCCATCTTGATCGCCACTTTGCCGAAGCTGGCGGTCTCAGCGGCGGGACCCGGGTTTGTGGTTGGCTGCGCCATTCGGAAACCCAGAAAACGAAGTCCGAAGGACGAGGTGCGAAGTACGAAGTACGAGAACGCTTCGTTTTACCGCTGTTACTTCGCCCTTCGCACTTCGTCCCTCGCCCTTCCCTTCAATCGCTGTTGATCTTGCACGTGGCACACGTGGGCAGATTGCCGAACTCCTGCGCGAGGTATTCCTTGCGCAGTTGCGTGGCCCACGGGCCATTCCAAATCTCGTACACGGACTGCTCATGCACGTTGCCCAGCCGGACTTCGCGCTTGTAATCCACGCAACAGATGACCGCCTGGCCTTCCCACGTCAGCACCATGGTGTGGAACGGCCGGCGGCAAGTCGTGTTGGGCTTCATGTCTTCCTGGCCGACGTCCTTCATGTCGAGCTGGTCGCCGCGGTTGTCCATGTCGATGACATGCATCTCGAAGCCTTCGGCTTCCCAGCGCCGCGTCATGGCGGGAATCTCCGGCGCAACGAGCTTCGTCTTGACCGTGTTGACGCGCACGCGCAGCCGCTGCTTGATCTCGGGGTGTTCGCGCAGCCACTGACAGAAGTATTCGAGGTGCTTGAAGACCTTCTCGAATGGCAGCACCATGATCTTTTCGTAGACTTCCTTCGATTCGCCGTTGATCGACAAAAAGAGCTCGTCGATCAGGCCCGACCCGATGAGCTGCTCGACTTTTTCCGGCGTCAGCAGCGAGGCGTTGGTGGTCAGGTTGAGCACCGAGTCGGGGCAGTACTTCTTTAAGATGGCGTATTTTTCCGCGATGGTCGCGTCCATCAGCGGTTCGTTGTCCAGGCAGAGGATAAAGCGTTCGACGCCGCGGCCGCCACACTCCTTGGCGATCTTTTCGAAGATCGCGTTGGTCATGCGCCCGCGCGGAAGTTCGTCCTTGACCTGTGGATACTGGCAGAAGACGCAGCCCGCGTTGCAGCCGAACTGGGTCTCAATCAGGATGGTCTTGGGGAAGTCGGCGACGGGCTTGCGGAAGACGCGGTTGCGCACGCGCTCCAGCACATTGCTCTCATCGCCCGGATAATAGTACCAACGCGCCATGCAGGCGGTCTCCCCCGACTAGTCCGTCCACACATTGAGCGTGGTAAGGATACTCTTCTTCATAGCAATAGCAAGCGTTGCAAATTACGTTTTTTGAAACCCTACCCCGCTTGCGAAACCTGGAAAATAACGCACCTTGCGAAGCCCCAGGTGCGCTATTCCCCTCGCCCCCGCTAGGGGAGAGGGCCGACGTGAGCGTAGCGAACGCGGGGTGAGGGGACTGGGGGACACGTCCTTAGCGCACGAGCCTCAGCTTCAAATAAGCTTCCGCAATCTGCAAATCTTCTGGCCGCGTGACTTTAAAGTTCGTCTCGCTCGATTCGATCAGCGCCACGGGATGCTGGAAGTGCTCGCAGATCGAAGCATCATCGGTCACCTCCAGATCGGGCGCGCTCGCGTTAAGCCGCGCGAAGAGTTTCAGGATCAGCGCACGCCGGAAAACCTGTGGCGTCTGCGCCAGCCAGAGCCCTGCGCGTGGGATGGTCATTTCGATGCGGGGGTGCGCCGTCCCGGCTCCGCTCGGCAATGAGACGCCTTCGCGTTTCACCGTGTCCTTCACGCGGCAGGCCAGAATCGCCGCACCGTCTGCGGCCGCCTGTGCGCAAGCGGCCTCGATGGCTTTCTGCGGCGGAAAAGGCCGGGCCGCGTCGTGAATCAGCACCAGTTCCGCATCGGCCCGTGTGGCGTTCAATCCGTTCAGCACGGAATCCTGCCGCCGCGCGCCGCCGTCGGCGCAATCCAATTTCACACGCCTGGGCAGCCGCGCCAGTTTTGCCGCCGCAAGCGCCTTCGGACGGTCGTCAGGCCGCGTGACGAGCACGATTTGGCGCAGGTTCTTCACGCGCGCCAGCGCGCCGAGCGTCCAGGCGAGAATCGGCTTGCCGCGCAGCGTGAGATACGGCTTGCGCACCTTCCCGCCCATGCGCGAAGACGACCCCGCCGCCACGACGATGGCCGCGCAGGTCGGTTGCTGCGCGCGTGATTTAGAATTCATGCCTTGAATCTAGCGCGAAGATTCCGGGATTCTACCAATTCGGAGTCGCACCGTGTTCCACCCCATCGACGCGTACTTCAAGCTTGCCCATCAGTTCGGGTGCCATCGGTCTCGATCTTGAGACCGATGCCGTGACGCATACAATGCCCCCATAGCTATTATTCAATTGGAGGATTTATGAAACGCGCGGCGGCACTCCTCGTGGTTATTTTCTCGGCTCTCAGCGCCGCAGCTTCTGATGCCTCTGGCGCGCCCTCCCTTGTCATAGCAGATGCCGACGCCGAACTGAAATCCACCATCGTTACCCCGGCGCTACAGTGCGAGCACGCCGCGAACACCAATTATCTCTGGTGTACGACCGTGCAACTCGCCTGGAACGAACTGATGCTTCTCACCAAAGGCCCCGTGCAGCTTGACGGCGCGCCGCAGGAGGCCGCGTGGCTGAATGCAAAACTCACCCGCGAGGATCAGGTTGACAAGGAGGCTTGTTTTGTCCGTCTTGCGTTGGGTAACGAGGCCCTTCTGAAATTGAAGGAGGACTTGGCGGCGCACTTCAAGTCTGCAGCCGGAAAGACGCTGCTGCCGGACTCGCAGGAGACGAACGAGTTTATTGCCTACGCATATCTCGTCCGCAATCTTTCCTTCGCCACATCCTTTGAACGAGACACGCACGCTCTGAAATTTTCCGGCAAGGATGTTGGCGCGTTCAGCGCCACGACTCAAAAGATGCGTAACCAGGTCGTCGTCCACGACTACAAGAACGAAACGGATTTCGTGATCGAACTGTTGAGCGAACAACCGGGCGACCGGCTGCTGATCGCCCGCTGCAAAGAAAAAAAGACGCTCCAGAACACGGTGGAGTCGATCTGCAAGCGTCTTGAGAAGACCGAAGACAGCGCTCTGGAGTCCGACGAACAACTCCGCGTACCCATGGTCAACTTCGAACTCACCAAGAAATTCTCGAGCCTTGCGGACCGGAAAATTCTGAATCTTGCGCTGCCTCCAGGGAGCGAGCTGAACGAAGTTCTGCAACTGATCCGCTTCCGCCTCGACGAGAACGGCGCCATTGTTAAATCGATTGCGTCGGGAAGAGGTTCCGTGGGAGCAATGGATATCGACGACGACGGACCGGTCCGCATTCCGCGTCGCTTCATTTGCAACGGCCCCTTCGCCATCCTTCTGCTGAAGAAGGACGCGAAGCTGCCTTACTTCGCCCTGTGGGTTGCCAACCCGGAATTGCTCGTGCCATACGCGCCGCCCTCCAAAGAGTAAGGGCAACGTTTCCGTGTTGGCGTCCTGCGCATCCCCTGACCCGGCGCGCCGCTGTGCGCTGTTGCCGCTCGACCGTTGAATATCAACTGTACGACGGCTAGACTGAGCGTGGAGAGCGAGAAATATGCAGACGACGCAGACACGCGCCCATTCACCCCTGACGCCGCCGGTTCGGCGCAAAGGGATCACCGAGCGCGAATTCTTGAAATGGTATGCGGCGCAGGACGAAACCGTTCATGCCGAATGGGCCAACGGGGAGATCGTGCTGATGTCGCCCGAAAATACACTCAATGCCAATATCGCTGTATTCCTGACATGCCTGCTCGATGGATTTGCGAAGCACGGCGATGCCGGTGTCGTTCTGGCCGACGGCATCCAATTGCGTCTTCCCAAAGTCCGCGCGCGGCGCGAAGCCGACCTGATCTTCATTGCGCGCCAGCGGGCCGGCATCGTCATGCCCACGTTCGTCGATGGCGCCCCGGACATCGTCTTTGAGATCGTTTCGCCCGACAGCACCACACGCGACTACCGTGAAAAATACCTGGAGTACCAGAAGTCCGGCGTGCGCGAATACTGGATCGTCGATCCGATGGCTCAGCGTGTGGAAGCCTATGCGCTCTCGGCGACCCGCGGTTACTCGCGGATTCCCGAAACGGACGACACGGTCCGTTCGCGCGTGCTGCCGGGATTTTACGTCGAACCCGCCTGGCTCTGGCAGCGCCCGCTCCCGAACTGGCTCAAGATACTCAAGGAAATGGGCGTGCGGTGAACGCCGTTCTCACCGCTGAGGCGCAAAGGCGCAGAGATTTACGAGTTGTTCTCCGCGCCTCTGCGGTAGATGTCTATCGTATGGCTTGCACATACTCCCGCAGTTCCTGCAACTCCCGCTCGAAGCCGCCGGAGAGGATCGGGAAGCGGCACCAGGTCTTCGGGTCGAGGTTCTCGTCGTCGAGGTGGAACGAGGGCGCGTAGCGTTCGCGCTTCCACTGGTTGCGGCACCAGAGCTTGAAGAAGCGTTCCACCCACGCCAGCAATTGGGGCGGGGCGTAACGTGGAAATTCCACGCGCAATATCTGGTACGCTTCCAGCGGCGTCTTCTTGTCGCGGATGACGGCGCGTTCGATTGCGTCGAGCAGATCATACGGCATCAGGTCGCTCTCGGCGGTCTGGCCCATCTCCTGAGGCCGCAGTTCCGGCGTCGGCGCCTGTGACGTCACCACGGAGAGCGCCGGGATCGCGCGCGAACCCGCCGGCCCGGTCTTCTCCAGCCAGCGCAGCCATTCTTTCAGGAACGCCTTGTCGATACCCGCGATGGGCGAGATGCCGCCGCAGGTGTCTCCGTCCATCGTCGCGTAGCCCACGGCCGCTTCGGAACGGTCGCTGGTCGCGACGAGCAGCGCATTGCGGATGTTGGCGAGCATCCACACGCTGGGGCCGCGCACGCGCGCCTGGATATTTTGCAGCGCGATGTCGTCGGTGTTCCACTCGATTTTCCGGCCGATGGCGCGGGAGACGATATCCACATACCCCGCCGCCAGCGCATCGACATCCAATTCCATATGTTCCGATGGCAGCGCCGCCGCGACCTGCCGCGCGGCATCGCGCGTGGTATCGGAACTGTTCGCGGTCGCCTGGTAGACGGTGACCAATAGTGAGCGGACCAGAGCGGCACTGTCCTGCGGCAGCGCGCGGATGTACGGCAGCCGCGCGGCGAATTCTTTCGGCCCGAGTTCCGCGAGCGCGCGTTCGGCCATCAGCGCGACGAGCGCCGCGCAGGCGCAGGAGTCCGAACCGCCGCTGAGCGAGATGACGAAGCCGTTGGAGCGGCTCTTGCGCATGTAATCGAAGAGCCCCAGCGTCACCGCGCGCGTGAATTCCTCCTCTTTAACGTGCGCGCCGCCTTCCCATGCGGGCGTCGCCGGCGTGCTGGCACGATCGGATGCCTTGACCGCCGCTTCGGGTTGAAGCGCTGGAAAGTCCATCGCGCAACTGACGTAGTTGCCCAGCTTGTCGCCGATGGTTGGCATGAAGCTGGCCGTGCGCGCCTGGCTCATGCGCGTCGCGTCCACGTCCACCACCGCCGTGGTCAGTTGAAAGCGCGCGAACGAGAAGCGCAGGCCCTGCGCGAGCATGCGGCCGCCGGAGGCGATCAGCGCGCCGCCGTCGAAGATCGCGCGCCCGGATTCGTTGCCCAGCAGATTGCTATAGACGTAGGTGACGCCGAAGGCGCGCGAACCTTCCAGCACGAAGCGCTTGCGTGTCTCGATCTTGCCGAACGCGAAGTGGCTGGCGCTGGGATTGAGGATCAGATCCACGCCGGCTTGAGAAAGCGTGCCGCCCGGGCGCTTGGCCACCCACGCGTCCTCGCAGATTTCGAAGCCAATGCGCACGCCGCCGCATTCGAAATACAGATCGCCGATGCGGTAGTTTGTCCCATCGATGAAGATCTCTTCGCTCTCCCCGTGCGGCCAGGGCTTGAACCAGCGCGGCTCATAATGGATGCCGTCGCCAGCGAGAAAACGTTTACAGACGAGGCCGAGGATTTTTTTGTCGCAGACCATCACCGCCGCGTTGAAGATCGCGTTGCGGAACATGACCGGCAGGCCCAGCGACACGATCATGCCGCCAGTCTCCGGTAGAATTTCCTGGAGCATCTTCCACGCGGTGCGGTGCAGCCCCGGCGAATGGAAGGCGTCTTCGCAGCCATACCCGCAGATGGACATCTCCGGCAGGCACAGAATCGCCACGCCTTCGCGGCGCGCGGCGGCGATGGCATCGAGAATGTTGGCCTTATTTCCGGCCCAATCGAGCGGCGTCTGGTTCAGCACGGCGGCGGCGACTTTGATGAGTTTCATGATCTGATCCTCCGGTTACGCGGGCAGAGACGCCCGCGCTACTGCTTGTTCAAATACTCCGCGAACAGCCCCGCCAGCGTTTCCACGTGCAGGAAGCTGCTGCCCAGCGTCACGGCGCGCGGGTGGCTGTCGGTGCAGATGATCGTGCTGAGCAGGCCGCTCTCCTGGATGCGCGCGAGCGCGTCCCCGGGAAAAATTCCGTGCGTGGCGATGGCCGCGACGCTTTTGGCTCCGGCGGCGTGATACGCTTTCGCGGCGTTCAGCAGCGAACCGCCGGTGCGGATCATGTCGTCGTAGATGATGACGTCCTGATCCTTCACGGCGGCGCTCACGGCGGTGACTTCCGTGCGTTCCCCATCAAGACGCCGCTTGAAGACGAACGACGCGGTCACGCCCAGGTCGTTGGCGAGGGATTCCACCCATTTCGCGCGGCCGGCGTCGGTGCAGGCGATGACGCCGGGCTTGCCATGCCAAAGCCGTTTTGCGGCGGCGATGATGATGGGCGTGGCATAGAGATGAACCGGGTGGACTTCACCTTCGAAATAATACGGCAAGCCTTCGGAGTGCAAATCCACGAGCACCACGCGGTTGCCGTTGATCGCGGTGGGCACCGAAGAGAGCAGGCGCGCGCGGGCCTTGGCGGTGACCACGTCGCCGGACTTCGTGGCGCGTTCCATCGTGGAGTAGCCAAAGTACGGGATCACCAGCGTCAGCGTGCGCGCGCCGCACTGCACGACGCCGGAGGCCAGGTCGTAGAGTTCCAGCGTGTCGGCGTCGGAGATCGTCCCGCCGATCAGCACCACGTCGCGTTCGGCGGCGGGCGTGAGAATGCGCTGATAGCGTTCGCCGTCGGGGAAGATCTTCACTTCCACGTCGGCCGGATCGAAGCCCGCGCATTCGCAGACGCCATCGCGCATGTAAGCGTAGTTGCGCGTGGATAGAACCAGCTTGTTCATGTCGGCACCCCCCGCGCCTGCAGGACCAGTTCCAGTTTCAGATCATGCAGCCGCTGTTCCAGCCCCACCGGATACTTGTGCGGATTGACGAAGCGCTTTACGCCGCCGTGGAATTGCGCGAGCTGTTCCTGCGCGCGCGCGCGGATGGCGGCAAGTTTCGGTTCGTCGTAGACGCATTTTCCCGAACGAAAGACCGGCACGAGCAGATCTTCATGCGGCGTCGCGGCGGAGATCAATTTGCGCCGTGTCAGATCCGCCGGATCGATAATCACCGCATCCGCGCCAGACGAAGCCGCCGCGCCGAGCGTTTCATCGAAGATCATGTCGCCGATCAGTTCTCCCGCGGCCCGGAAGCGCCGCACTTGCAGGATGCCGGGGATGGACGTCTTGATCGCCTGTTCGGAGAGTTTCACTTTGTACTGCCACTTGCCGCCCTTTTCGCGGATGGCGGAGAGCTTGTAGACGCCGCCGAGCGCGGGCTGGTCGAAGGCAGTCACCAGGTTCGTGCCGACGCCCCACACGCTGATCTTCGCGCCCTGTTCTTTCAGGCTGTCGATGATTTTTTCGTCGAGGTCGTTCGAGGCCACGATGGCTGCTTTCGGGAATCCGCCCTCGTCGAGAATCTTGCGCGCCTCGATGCTTAAGTAAGCCAGGTCTCCGGAGTCGAGGCGGATGCCGGCCATCTCGTGGCCCTTGCGGCGCAGTTGTTTTCCGATCTCGACGGCCTTGCGCACGCCTTCCAGCGTGTCGTAGGTGTCCACAAGAAAGACGCAGTTGTTCGGCATCACCTGGGCGTACGCGGCGAAGGCATCGCTTTCGCTGTCGAAGGACATCACCCAACTGTGCGCGTGCGTGCCCTTGACCGGAATGCCGAAGAGTTTCCCCGCCAGCACGTTGGATGTCGCCGCACAGCCACCCACGTACGCCGCGCGGCTGGCCGCGAGCGATCCATCGACGCCTTGCGCGCGGCGCAGTCCGAATTCCAGCACCGGTTCGCCCCGCGCCGCGAGACACACGCGCGCCGCCTTCGTCGCGATCAGCGTCTGGAAGTTGAGCATGTTCAGGAGCGGGGTTTCCAGAATCTGGCACTGCAGGATCGGCCCGCGAATGCGAATCAGCGGTTCGTTGGGAAAAACCGCCGTGCCTTCGGGAATGGCGTCGACGTCGCAGGTGAACTTCATCGTGCGCAGGTACTCGTAAAAGCCGGGCTCAAAGAGAGGCTTGCCGTCGTTGCCGCGCAGCGTCGCAAGGTAAGCCACGTCGTCCGCGGTGAAAGAAAGATTCTTGAGGTACTCGATGGCATAATTGAGCCCGCACGCGATGGAGAATCCGCCCTGGAACGGATTCTTGCGGAACGAGAGGTGGAAGACCGCCTCCTTCTCCGCCGTGCCCAGCTTCCAGTAACCATAGGCCATGGTGAGCTGGTATAGATCGGTGAGGAGCGCCAGTGAGTGAGCGTACAATTCGCGCATGAATCGAGCCTCCTTTATTAGTGTTTAATATACACTAAGGCGCGGTGGATGTCAAGGGCAATGCACTATACCGGAAGGGGCGCAAGGAGCCAGTGTTGCGTGCTTCCAGAAATCAAGCGCGCTCAACCGCCATCTTTCGTTGCTCCGCGTTTCTCGTTTGGCTGGCACCACGCGCGTAGTCGTACCCGGTCGCTCCCTCATTTGGTAACGCTTGACAATACTAACGCACAGCGTTAGTATCTCGTTCATGGCGATCCGCTCGTTCAAATGCTCCGAGACGGAGAGATTGTTCGGCGGGACGCGCGTCAGGAAGTTCGTCAGCATCGAAGGCGCGGCCATGCGCAAACTGGCCATGCTGAATCGGGCTGAGACTCTTGGCGATCTGCGGGTGCCTCCGGGAAATAAGCTGGAAGCATTGAAAGGAGACCGCGCCGGGCAGCACAGCATCCGCGTCAACGCTCAGTATCGTGTATGTTTTACCTGGACGACGGCGGGGCCGTGCGAAGTCGAAATCGTGGATTACCATTGATCGATGGAGGCAACCATGCGCAAAGTCCGCTACCCGCATCCGGGCGAAATCCTGATGCAGGAATTCCTCAAGCCCATGGGCATCACCCAGTACCGGCTGGCCAGGGAAATCGGCGTGCCGCAGCGGCGCATCGGCGAGATCGTCGCGGGAACGCGCGCCGTCAGCACGGACACGGGCCTGCGCCTGTCGCGCTTCTTCGGCATGTCGGAAGGATTCTGGATCGGCTTGCAGATGGATTTCGACGCGGCCCGAACCAAGGCCGCGCTCGCCCGCACGCTGCAAAAGATCAAACCGTGGGCGCGAAGCCGCGTTCGTTCCAACGCGTCCTGATTATCGAATACAAGCATCACTCCGCCCCGGATTGCTGGTCGGGCGGCGCTTTCAGGTCCTGTTCAACTTCGGAGAGCGACATTCCCGCCGATTTTTTGTCGAACACGTCGGCCATATTTTTCAGCGAATAACCCCACTGCGCCATCTCTTCCATTTTCCACAGACCAGCCGCATGCGTGAGCCGCAGCAGTTCCGTCTTGCGTTCCATATTCCAGAACTTCGCCCAGCGGTGGGCCTCGGCCCATTCGCGCTGCGCTTCGGCGGACTGCTTCTGTTCATCCGCGGTTGCGGCGGCGTGCACGTGATAATACGGATTGAAGATCGACCAGCGCGCCGCGCAGATGACGCCGCCTTCCAGCAGCAGCACCGCCACGATCAGCGCGATTCCAAGATTTCGGCGGCGGCGCCAGAGTTCGAAAAATCCGCCGAGCAGAATGCCGGAGAGAAACCCGCCGAGATGGCCCCAGTTGTCGATCGGTCCCAGCATGCGCGTAAATCCGATCGCCAGATAAAACATGCAGAAGAAAAACATGCGGCGCACGCCGGAGCTCCGCCACGCGTTGGCGAGCACCGGCGCGCTCAGCACCTGCACGGCGAAGAGCGCGCCTAGAATTCCAAACAGGCTGCATGAGGCCCCGATGGAGAGCGTGCCGCCGAGAATCTGGCTGAAACAAAATCCCGTGACGCCGCTGACGATATAGAGCGTGCCGTAATTGGAGGAACCAAAATGAACTTCCGCCGAGGGGCCCAGCGAGTACAGCGACATGCCGTTCATTAAAATATGCAGCAGCCCCGCGTGTAGAAAGTTCGGCGCGATGAGCCGGTACCATTCGCCATTCCACAGTCCCTCGCGAATGCTGCCGCCCATATGGACTAGCACGTCGGAGTCGATTCTGGAGATGTCGCCGGAACGCAGTGCGGACACGCCGTACAGCACGAGGTTGATGGCGAGGAAAAGCACAGTCAGCGGCGCGGCGGAAGCCAGGTCGGCGCGTCGATTCATGATTTCGCGCTGAATTCCATCATCAACCTCCGCAAAGTCGCCACCTTGATCGCCGCGATCCAAACCGGCACCGAAAATAAAAATCCGACGATCAGCGAGACCCAGAAGAGCCGCGCCCGCGCCTGTTCCACACTCAGCACGATCTGGTACTCCGCATTCTGCCGCTGCACATCCGCGATCATGTCAGCATCGACGAAACCCAGCCGCATGTCCAGCGGCATGCACAGCATCACGGCGCACGCGGCGGCCAGAAAAACCTGCGGCGGCCCGTGCTTCATCTGCCGCGTACTCCAGACAAGGCCCACCAGCATCAGCGCGTTGAAGCCGGTCATCGCGTACGGCGGATCGGGCCGGTCGAGCGCGCTCAGCGTCAGCCACAATAGCCAGCCGGCCGTGCAAGTCGTCACGATCGCCGCGATGGAACGCCACAGGCTGGCGGAATTGTACGCGCCCGCCAGCATGCCCGTGATGAGCGACTTGATCTTCTCGTGCTCCTGTTCGCGCGGCAGCGCAGCCCCCAGCGGCATGCCGCACGCGCCGCATTTTTCCGCGCCCGGCGCGGCGCTTTTCGCGCATGCCGGGCAGCGCCGGCCCTCTGCGATCTCCGCGCTGGCCTGAACGCCGGACTCCGCGTCCGGCGCGCGGACTGGACGCGCGAATGGCGAAGGCTGTTCGGATCCATCGGAGATTTCCATGTCGACGACGTGCGGGTCCACGCTCCTGGCGGCTTCGGGCGCGGTGTTGCCTGTGTTGCCCGGAATCCGATTCACGTGCTGGCAGGCCGGGCAGCGGGCGTCACCGCCGGCGTAATGATCCTGCGTGAAGAGCGCGCGGCTGCATCGGGCACAGGCGAAGTGAATGGCCATCGTCTATTCCGGAATTGAGATTTTCGCGGTTCGTCCACGCTGTGGAATGGGCGACTCCCTGCGTGCACCCCTTTAAGTATCTACACCGCTATGACGTTTCCGTGCCTCCAAGTTTCGGGATTCATTCGGCCAATCTAAGAGCGGTCATATCCCCAGCATCATCCGCCCCGCCGCCTCTTCGCTCATCTCCGCACGTGTGAGGATTCCCACGATGCGCCCTTGCCGCATCACCGCAAGCCGCGAACAGACGGAGAGCAGCTCCGGCAGGTCGCTGGAGATCGCCAGCACCGCCGCCCCGCGCCGGCTTAAGTCCGCGATAAGGCGGTGGATCTCCGCCTTGGAGCCCACGTCCACGCCGCGCGTCGGTTCATCCAGAATGATCGCGCGCGGCTCCGGCCGCACGCATAGCCAGCGGGCGAAGAGCACTTTCTGCTGGTTGCCGCCGGAGAGCGTGCGCACCGGCGCGCCGGGATCGGAGTTCTTCACGCGCAGCGCCGCGAAGGCTTCGGCCGCCTCGCGCCGTTCGCGACCGCGCGACAGCAATCCGCCGCCCAACAGGCCGAAGCGTTCCACGAATGGCAGCGACCAATTGGCCACGCCGGGCATGTCAAGCACCAGCCCTTCGCGTTTGCGGTCTTCGGTGAGATACACCAGGCCGCGCCGCTGGCTCTCGCGCACGCCGCGCCGCTCGTAGCGCGCGCAATCGATTTGCACAGAGCCTTTCGCGCCCTGATCGAGCCCCACGATGGCGCGCGCCAGTTCCGTGCGCCCCGAGCCCACCAGTCCGGCCAGCCCGAGCACTTCGCCCGCGCGGATTTCGAAATTCACGCAGGAGAATTTTCCGCGCGGCCCATCCGAAAAATCCTCGACCTTTAGCCGAACCTCCGCCCCGGTGGAACTCTGATTTTCCAGATGCGCGAAGCGCTCCTGCTGCAACTCTCGGCCGATCATCGCCCGCACGATCTCTTCGGGCTTTTTGCCGCGCAGCGGCGCGGTCTCCACATGCCGGCCGTCGCGCAGCACCGTGTAAGCGTCGCAAGGCGCGAAGCCGCTCCCGGCCACGCCGAAGATTTCCTCCATGCGGTGCGACACGTACAGCACGGTGACGGACTCATCGCGAAGCTGCGCCAGGATGCGCGCCAGTTGCGCGGTCTCCCCGCGCGACAGCGCGCTGGTGGGTTCGTCCAGAAGCAATAGCGTCGGGCGCATAGAGACGGCTGCCGCGATCTGCACGGCCTGCGCCTGCCCGGTGCTGAGGCGCGCCATGGGACAATCCGGCGAGATACTCTCCAGGCCAAGGCGGCTCAAGCGCCGCCGCGCTTCCTCGCGCAGCGCGCCGAAGCGCACGAAACCCATGCGCGCGGGCAGTTCTCCCAGCAGCAGATTTTCCGCCACCGAAAGATTGGCGCAGAACGAAAGTTCCTGCGGCACCACGAAGACGCCCGCGCGCCGCGCCGCCGCCGGAGAATCCGGAGCGAAGCGCCGGCCCGCCAGTTGGATCGAACCGCCATCGGCCGCGTGCTCGCCGCTCAGGATGCGGATCAGCGTCGACTTGCCCGCGCCGTTCTCGCCGATCAGCGCATGCCGCTGCCCCGCCTGCACGGAGAAACTCACGTCGGAGAGCGCCTTCACGCCGCCGAAGTGCTTACCGATGGCTTGAATATCGAGGACCGCCGCCATGCGCGCAGCATACCCGCACCTGGCCGCTCCGCCAAACGGCGCTGTTGATGCGTTTCAGGAAAAGCCCAAATGCAAACACCTCAAACCGATTCATGGCTTGAGGTGCTCGCATGCTTACGCGCTTATTTCGCCCGGCGAGGCAACTTTGCCGTGGCCCTGACTTTTCGAACGCCTGAATTGAGTCTCCCGGTTTATCCGGTAGGCTCTCTTTTCCACATGGCCACGCAGCATGAAAAATGGGCGCTTCCCCTGGCGTACTTCGCCTGCGCCGTGGCGCTGGGCGTTCATCCGCACGACCGCGCGGCTTGGGCGCTGGAGAGCGTCGCGCCGCTGGTGGAAGTTCTGGCGATCATCTATTGTCTGCGCTGGCGCGGCCTGGAATTCACGCGCCTCTGCTACTACCTGGTCTTCATTCATGTCGTCATTCAATTGATCGGCGGACACTACACGTACGCCGAGGTGCCGCTGTTCAACTGGCTGCGCGATTATTTCCACTGGCAGCGTAATCATTACGACCGCCTCGCGCACTTCGCCGTGGGTTTCTGCCTCTACAATCCGATCCGCGAAATCTGCCTGCGGCGCACGCCCCTGAAAACAGCGCCGCGCTGGGCCGCGTTTTTTTCGTTCACCACCATCACGGCCATTGCCGGATTATGGGAAGTCTGGGAGTGGATCGTCGCCGCCGGCGCGTACTCAGACCTCGGCGCGGCGTACCTGGGCACTCAAGGCGATCCGTGGGACGCCCAGAAAGACATCGCGCTCTCCCCCATCGGAGCCATCGCCGCCGCGCTGCTTTTCACCGCCGCTCACGACCGCGCGCTGAAACGCTGTGAATCCGAAGACAAGATATAGGCGGCGGAACCTTATCCGGGTCTCCGCCGCCAAAAACATTCAATACCCTTCGCACAAATTTGAGCGCAGCCATAGTCTTACATTCGAGCGCTTCAATCGATGCTCTTAAGCGTTGTCTAGCCAATCAACGTCCGTACGATCCGCTTCCAAAGACGTCCGCCACAAACCATCGCCCCAATTCCCCAAGCGTGGAACCCCAGCCGCCCGCTCCCTCAATCAGGGTAATGGCGCCCTGGCCTGGCGGTTGAACGGCTTCGTCAATCCAGCAACCGATGTAGGTGCCGGCCACCACGAGGACGATGGTGATCGCCATGGCTTCAATCGCTGCGATCCCGACAGCGCCAAGCGTACTTCCGCTGGCCGGCGCTGCGGTTGCTGCCTGCTCAGCCTGAAGCAAATTATAGATTGTCTGGGGCTTCATACCTAAATGGGTGAATGGATTGGTCCAAAGTGGGGATCCCGGCAAAAGCTCGCCTCCAACGAACCCGAGGGAATCCAACAACCAGATTGGCAACAATCCCCTGGTCGCAACGCCGGCATTCTGAGTACCATTCTCGACAGCCCCAACGGCGCCCGATGGGTCGACAAATACCGCCGAGTTCTCATTCACCAAATTGAATTTCCACCCTGAGCCCTGCGATGCGTTCGGATTTGCCCACGCGTGGCTGGCACTGAACATTCCAATCAATACGAGTGACGCCAACTTCGCTCGACAATAGCCGGAACAGTATGTACTCGATTGCATACCACGGTTCTCCTTTTCCAGAACATGGTTTGGATATTCGGCGCGGACCATCCGCGCCTGTTAAAAATCTTCCCTGGATGAAGTGGGTACGCGTTCCGCAACCCCCGGGTTGGGCGGCATCGCCTCCGGCAATTTCATTTGCACGAATGCCTCCCGCGCCTTTTCCAACTTCTCGAATTCCCGCGCCTTCACGACTTGGTTCAAACGTTCCCATTGGCTGGGCTCCAGCATGGCCGCCACCGCCTCGTCGCGTTCGGCGCCCAGGGCCACCATACCGCGCGAGAAATCGGTCGGCGCAATTCGGCGCGCCTGCAATTCCGTCATGAGCGCGTCGCGGCGCACGCCGATTTCGGCCTGAATGGATTGGATTTTATTCCACGTCTCGCCGCTCAATCCGGCGGCCTCTTTCGCGGCCATATCAATCGGCGCATAAAAGAGTTGCGCGCTGGCAGGCGCGGGTGCGGAATTTTCGGATGAGGCTTTGCTTGCATAAGAGCGCAGGAGTTCCGCGGCCTGGCGCGCGGCTTCCGCGCGGCCTGTCTGCTGGCGTTCGAGCGCCTCCAGACGGCGCGCAACATCCGGGTTCGAACGCTCCTCCGCGCGCCCGGCGGCTGGAGCACGCAACAAATCGTGCAGCGCCAACCCGAACGCCAGACCCGTCGAACTCACTACGGCCGTCAGCCACAACAGCGCCACGATCCGCCTTTTATTGTCCGCTCGCAATGCTCTGGGCATCATTCGCCTCATGCTTGTCAAATCGCGGCAAGACCGCATTTTTTGCGAGTCTTCGGTTGAATCAGCTTTTGTTAAAACACTCACATATGTTAAGTACCGCTGACGCGCGATATGTGGCGAAATCCTTGTCTTTTATCTGTTACAAAATTATGCTGCTGCGTCTTGGAGGGTGAAATTGAGTGGCCAGGCCGAGTTCTATCTCAAGCAAGCTCGCCGACGATGTGCGCCGTTTGATCCGCGACTCGTTCCAACCCGGCGAAGTCCTTCCGTCCCTGCGCCAGTTGGCGGGCATGTATGACGTCAGCCACGTTTCCGCCCACCGGGCGCTTAAGCAATTGGCCACGGAAGGTCTGGTCTCTTTCCGAAAGCGCAAACCGTGCATTCGGGCTCACGAAACGGCCGCGCCGCCCCGGCGTCCAAAGCTCAGCGGTTCCCCAAAACCACGCATTGGAATCATTACGTCCAACAGCCAGAGCAATTGCGATAACTCGTCCTTTCATGGCATCCTTCGAGAAGAAGCTGCGTCGAGAAAACTGGAGACGCTGTGGATTCCCAATACCCGCAACGTGCGGCCGAATTATCTCCCGGCCACAAACCGGATCGACTTCGAACAGGTGCCCTGGAACGCGTTCGACCTTGGGCTCCTCGTCCAGATTGACTACCCGCAGTGCCTGGTTCATCCGCTTTTAAAACGCCGGGCGGTGCTTTCCGTGGACGACGATTTTCGGAGTTACGGCATCCCCAGCGTTTGCCACGACAATCACTTCTGGGGCACGTTCCTGGCCAGGCATCTATGGGCGATGGGCCATCGGCGTTTCGCGGTGATGGAAGAAGACGGGCCTGAAGGATTTCCGCACGACACGGCCTGGACCGCCCGCCGCCACGGATTTGAGGCCGAACTGGGACTCAATGGCGGGCGCATCGATGTGGCCTGGCGCGTGGGGATGTTGCGCAACGGCATGCCGCTCACGCCAATCCGCGAGATCGTGAGAGCCTGGTTCAAAGCGCCGCCCAGCCGCCGGCCGTCGGCTCTTTTTACGCCCCACTTTGGCGCATTGCTGATGCCTCCTCTGCTGGACGCGCTGGATGAAATAGGCATCCGCATTCCGCGGGACTTGAGCCTCGTGGGCTTCTATCATGACTCCTTCAATTTGCGTTCCGGCCCGAGAGCGGCGTGTGTGGTGGGAGCCCAACGCGAGATGATCCGTTGCGCGCTGGATGCAGCGGAGACATTTTTTCACGAGTCGTCCAGGAAACGAGGCGCTCCTTCGGGTGAGCCCCGGCTATTCACCGTACCCATGAGATTTGAGCCCGGCGAAACGACGGCGCCGCCCAAAGGTTCCTAGCGTCCGCGTTTCGGCGGCGAGGCTGCTTTCGTTTTCCGCGTGTGGGCGCGCGCCGCCGCCTGTTTCGCGGATACCTTTTTGTGGCAGACAAAGCAGAGCGTCCTGTAATTCTCCAGTCCGCACTCGCCGCCGCCTTCGGCCACGGATTGAATGTGGTCGGCCTCCCAGCAACTCGTGAATTCGATTGCGTCGGCGTAACAACCGCGACCGCGTGTCTTGATGTTTGTCCAGCCTTCCACGCGCAGCGTCGTGACGATCATGGGATGAATCGTCATTAACAGGGGATGCAGCAGGTCGTCTTTCAGCCGGGCCAGCGCCGCGTTCATCTGTTCCGCATTCACACCGCACAACGAACAGATTCCACGGTCCCGTTCAAACAGTTGGCCGCGCACATACGCGCCGTGCGACGTCAGCAGGTACCGACTCAAGCATTCTTCCGAGCACCAATGCCGCTCCGCCTCCGGGCAGGGTTTCCTGCACAGCCGGCAGAGGTAGTAGCCGAACTTGTCTTGTCGGAACGGTGGGAGCGATTTCCAGCGGATGTGGCTCATGGGTTGAGTTTCCGTCGCCCTATTCGACGTGTAAAAGACAGACTACCGGAAAGCTGATTGGACTACGAGACAAAGAAGGACAATGGGCGAAACGGAACGGATTCACCGCGAAGAACACGAAGAACGGAAGAGAGGAATGGGCGTGGTGCGGGTGCGGTCAGGACATGTTGCCCAGCACTGCTCCTTACCTTCTGCGTGGCCTCGTTTTTTACGCGGTAAAAAGGTTAAGTTCCGTCTCGACGGATATGTGAAATCAGTTAAGATGGCGCTCCGCTAAATCATGGGGGATTCTGGCCTTGGCTGATGCATCGAAGCGAGTTTCACGTAGCACGGGTGGCGCGGCGTCGGGCAAGCACGCGGTGAATTCATCCCGCCGCGTGGGTCCCATAGCAAAATCAGGGCGCATGATTCCCGGTTCCACTTCCGCGCGCAAGATCGTCAAGCAGCCTGAACCCGAGGCCGCGGAGGAAGTCTTCGAAGTCGAAGAGGCCGAAGAGCCGCTCGTGGAGAGCGAGCCCTTGATCGGCGACATGGACGTTCCGCCGCCCAAGAGCAACCTGCCCATCGACGCGGATGAGTCGCTGATCTCCGAAGACAGCCTGCACTCCGATGAAGACCCGCTCGCGATCCTGCGCGAAAAACGGAAGCAGGAAATGAAACTCAAGACCGCCGCGATGGTGGCCGGGAAGGCCAAGTCCAGCCAGAAGGCGAAGGCCGTTGAGCCCGAGATACCAAAAGAACTGCTCTCGCTGGAAACGGAAGCCAAAACGAAGGCCGCAGCCAAGCCATCCGCCAAAATATCCAAACCCGCATTGCCGAAAGTAAAGGCCGCCGACACGACCGGCGAGATTGCAGCCGTCGAAGCCGAGCCCGCCGAAGCGCAAGCGGTCGAAGCGGTGGAAGCAGAAGAGGCGGCGGAAGTGGTGGAAGCCGTGGACGCGGAAGCCGCAGAAGCGGTCGAAGCCGTCGAAGAGGCCGCACCGGAGGCACCCCCGGCCAAGTCCGCCAAAACATCGGCCAGGACTCCGGCGGAAAAACCTGCGGCGAAGCCGTCCGTAAAATCCGTTCCTCCGGCGGGCAAAGCGATCTCCACAAAAACGGTCGCCGGCAGCACGCGCCTGAAGGTGGCTCCGGCGACTTCTTCCAAGCGCGGCAAGGCCGAACCGGCCGAAGCGCCTCAGGAGAAAAGTAACAGCAAGCGCACCACCCGGCGTTCCGTCCGCAGCGCCGGACCGCGGCCACTCCCGCGCCTGTACAAGATTCTGGGCGGCATATTCGTGGTCCTGGTGCTGGTTGTGGGGCTGGGTTTCAAGCCGTTCATGCGCTGGATGCATCTGAAGGACCTAGACGATCCGGCTTCCACGCCGGAAGTCCGCAAAGACGCGGCGCTGTCGCTCTACAATGAGTACAAAGCCGACGCCTTCCCGATTTTTTCGCCGCGCCTGGATTCGCCGGAGGCCGGCATTCGCGATGCGGCCGCGGCCGGGCTGGAACTGGTGGCCAGGACGCGCAATCCCGTCGCGAGCGTGAAAGCCGTGGAACGGCTGGGTGAGGTATTCGAGAAAACGGATGGCGCGGGCAAACTGGTCTTCGCGGCGGTGCTGGGGCGCATAGCCGAACCGATCCTCAATGCGCCGAAACCGGACGGAAAATCCGGCGAGGAACAAGCCGCCGCCGATGCGGCCTGCATGACCGGCATTGCGAAGACCCTGATCGCAGCGACGGACCCCAAGCTGGATGCCGAAGTGCGCGCGACGGCGATCGACAGCCTGATGAAGATCAAACAACCCGGCGTCTGCACGCAATTGCTGCGCGTCGCCGCCGCGGAAAAAGGAGAACTCCGCTCCAAGGCCAGGCGCGGGATTCAGGCCACCGCGCTGCCCGACAGCGTCGGCGAACTCTTGCAGACGATGCGCGGAGAAGACAAGGAACTGGCCAAGGACGCCGAGACCGCGTTCGTGACGGTGCGGGATTCCGCCAAGAGCGACGACTTGATTCCGCTGCTGGATGATAAGTCCGTGGAAGTCCGCACCAAGATCGTCGAAGCGTTGAGCACCCGCAAGATGGAGACGGCGGCGTCCAAAGGCATCACCAAAGCGCTGAATGATACCGCGCCCGAAATACGCGCGCTGGCCGTCGCCGCCATTCCGACCACCGGCATCAGCGGGCCCGTGGACCAGCTCCTGAAACTGGTGACCGACGATAGCGAAGCGGTGCGCGTCGCCAACGCCGACACGCTGGGCAAGCTGCGCGATCCGCCGTCTTTCGCCGTGCTGCTGCAAGCGTTCAAGAACGAATTGCAGGGCAAGACCATGGAAGCGTACGTGCTGGCGCTGGGCAAGCGCTGCTATGGCAAGGAAAAGGATTTGAACGCGATCGGCATCGTTATGCCATTGTTCGATTCCCACGCGGCCTCGGAAGATTCGCTGCGCAAGGCCATGGTGCTGCTGACGCGTGTGGACCAGGGAGCCAAGCGCGAAGCCGAGCGCGGCGGGTGGAGCAAGGACCGCTGGAAGAAGTGGTGGGCGAACATCCACGCCCGCGACAAGCTGGCCCAGGATGCCTACAAGCTGCTGCAGGACGCTGACGAGCAGAAACAGGGTTCCAAGAAGCTTTATCCCAAGCTGCTGGAGATGACCGTGTCGGGCCTGGATAAATTGGAGAAATGCCGGGATATGTGCGCGCCCGACGACCCCGAAGACGCCCCTTTCTTCGAAAAGAAGATGCAGAAGTACACGGTCAACCGGGAGCTGTTCTTCAAGCACCAGGAATTGGACATGAGCAGCGGGCATTGATGCCGCGGCTCCTCCTCCCCTGCGGGAGGGGGCCGACCGAGCGAAGCCCGGCGCGGCGGTGCACGATCATTTCAAATTGTAAATTAAAAATTTTAAATTTGAAATCCATGGAGCGCGCCGACGTCTAGAAGTATTCGAATATCTTAAATCTGGAGTGTGGGAAAATGATGAAGGCAGACAGGTTGGGAATCTTACTGGGACTGTGGCCGGCGGCGGCGCTGATCGTCCTCAGCGGCTGCACGACCACGGCGTCGAAAAGGGCGCTGAACAAACCCGCGCCCAAGGATTCGTACTCCGCGTTCGATCCCGAAGCCGGCGAAGCCAGCCGCCGCAAAGCGGAGAAAGTCGACCCCGTCAAGGACGACGAGGATCCCGAGAAGGCCGTCGAGACGCTGATCGGCTACCTGCAAAAGGACCGCCCGTACGCCATCCCCGCCGAGGAGCAATTGAAATGGTGGGGCGCCAAGCAGGGCGTGGACAAGATCGTCGTCAGCAAAGTGCGCCCGTTGCTGAAACACCCGAAAGTGGAAGTGCGCGCCCCGGCACTGCGCCTGACCACGCGCTTCGGCCGCGGCGATTCCAACGGCGACCTGATCGAGTGCCTCGCCGACTCCGAGTACGGCATCCGCTCGACGGCCTACGAAGCTCTGAAGAGCCGCACGCACATGGATTTTGGATTCAACGCCAATGCGGGCGAAGTCGCGCGCGCCAAAGCCGTCGACGATTGGCGCCAGTGGTGGCAGCTCGAGCACCGCAAGTCGTCGATACAGCCACCATCGGTATATGAGAACAATCAGCCCGTGGCCCCCAGCGTCACCGGGCCAGACGGCGCGAAGCGGGAGCGCGGGAGCGAGCCCGAAACCGCCGACGAACCCAGGCCCGCACCGAAGTCCAAAACAAAACCCGCGAAGACCGCGTCAAAGTCCGAGCCCAGGCCCGAACCCAAAGCGGAGCCTAAGCCCGCGCACACCGAAAACAGGCCCCAGCCGGCGTCCGGCCTTCCGTACGTGGACGGCGAAAAAAAGCCGCTGGAATACGACTGACCCGTAGCGCCGGCGTCCCTGCCGGCCTTCCACCGGAAAAGGATTGAGCCGAATCGCATGACTCCCTTGAAGCCGATCCAGCCCGCCAATCAAACCGTGATCGGGCCGTACAGCCCGGCCATCGCCGTGGGAAATCTCGTCTTTGTCTCCGGGCAGATTCCGCGCGATGCGTCGGGCAAGGTCATCGGCGATACGATCGAGAACGCAACGCGGCAGGTGCTGGACAATCTGCGCGCCGTATTGGGCGCGGCGGGTTGTTCTGCGGCCCACGTGGCGAAGACCACGGTATTTTTGCAGGACCTCGCCGACTTCGAAGGCATGAACAAGGAATACGCCGCCTTCTTCGGCGCTCACCGCCCCGCCCGCTCGACGATTCAGGTCGCGCGGCTGCCCGCCAATTCCCGCGTGGAAATAGAGTGCATCGCTGTAAAGGACTAACGGCAAATCCGAAAAACGAATATCGAAATACGAAAATGGCGACTGGCCTTTCGAATTTCGATATTCGTTTTTCGAATTTTCTGTCTAAAACAGCGCGTTCTCATTGGCGTCGAGCGCATTCTTTGGCGGCTTGAGGCCGATGTGTTCGTAGGCTTTGCCGGCGAGCAGGCGGCCGCGCGGGGTCTTCAGGATGAAGCCTTCCTGGATGAGGAACGGTTCGTACACGTCCTCGATCGTGTCTTCTTCCTCGCCCACGATCACGGCGATGGTCTTCACGCCCACCGGCGTGCCGTGGTGACCGGCGATGGCGTTGAGAATCTTGCGGTCCATGCCGTCGAGGCCCGCTTCGTCCACGCCTTCGCGTTCCAGGCCCCGGCGCGCGATGGCGGAGGTGACGGTGCCGTCGCCTTCCACATCGGCCCAGTCGCGCAGGCGGCGCAGCAACCGATTGGCGATACGCGGCGTCTTGCGCGCGCGCGACGCGATCTCTCCCGCCGCCGGGGCTTCGATGCGGCAATTCAAAATCGCCGACGAGCGCGTGACGATGCGCGTGAGTTCCTCGGTGGTATAGAAGGAGAGCTTCTGCGGAATGCCGAAGCGGTCTTGAAACGGGCGGCTGAGCAGTCCGTCGCGGGTCGTCGCGCCGATCAGCGTGAAGGGTTTCAGGTTGAAGCGCACCGAACGCGCGGACGGCCCCTGGTCCACGGGCACGTCGATGAAAAAATCCTCCATCGCCGAATACAGGTATTCTTCGAAGGCCGCGGGCAGGCGGTGAATCTCGTCGACGAACAGTACCGTGCGCTCCGGCAGCGACGTCAGCAGTCCGACCAGGTCGCCGGGCCTCTTGAGTGCCGGAGCGGACGTGCCCTGAAAACCGGCGTTGAGTTCGTGCGCGATGATGCGGGCGAGCGTCGTCTTGCCCAGTCCCGGCGGCCCGGAGAGCAGCACGTGGTCGAGCGGCGTATCGCGCTTGAGGGCGGCCTTGACGTAGACGCGCAGATTTTCTTTGACGCGCTCCTGCCCGACGAAGTCCGCGAAACGCTGCGGCCGCAGCGTGATCTCAATGGCGTCCTCGTCCGGCAGCGCGGCGGGTTCTCGCGCGGAAGCGGGCACAGGCGGCGGCTCGGTCTTTGATGATTTCCGGGACGGCATGCGAGATTTATTACCACAGATTCCGCGCGCGGAAACCGGCTTTTCCCTTCGTCTGCTTCGCGGCAGGGCAGAGTGGCCCTGCCGTTTCTGTGCCACACCACGAAGTGGTGTGCCGCGCGAGCCGGACGGACTCCGCGTTCATTTCAAGCGCCAGCACACCACTTCGTGGTGTGGCACAAACGGCAAAGGGGCGACACGGTTATTGGATCCGCCCAAAAGTTCCCTTCACTCTTCCGTTTCTTCGTGTTCTTCGTAGTAAAAATCCCGCCGCGATCATTGCACGCGGCCGGACAGCCAGGCGGTGCACTGCAGGATGCCGCCGGGCTTGGCGCCGCGCGGGAGCAATTCGGGATCGGCGACCACGTCCAGTTCGCCGCCCATCGTTCGGATGCGCAGCCACCAGTACTGGCGCTTTGAAAATGGGTTGGTGGCCAGGCTGAGGTCCTGGATGTGGCCGTTGACCATGGCGGTGGCCAGAGGCTCCGGAAGCGGCTGGCGGTTTTTGTCGGTAAGGCCCAGGGCCACGAAAGATTCGGCGGGCAGGCTGATGCCGTGGCGCGCGGCGCGCGTCTTGTAGTCCTCGTCGTTCTCAAACACGTTGCACTGTTGCGCGAACGCGGTGAGATGGATCGAGTGGATCATCGGCAGGGTCAGTTCCGCGTTGAGCAGAAAATCGGGCGTGTCGAAGACGAAGGCGAACGCGCCGCGGATCGGATCGTTGCCGAAGGGTTCGGCCAGGCTGCGGAGGCCGCCATCCATCGGGAAGCCGGCGCGCGTGACCCGCCCGATCAGCCCGGCGCTCATGCGCGTCTTGCCTTGAAAATGCGGATTGAGTCCGATCAGTTCTTCGCGCGCGTTCAACTGCGCCCACAGTTCCACGCCGCCGCCAATTTCCCAGCGGATGTAGGATCCCTGTTCGCAACGCGTGGCGCGGCCATTCTGAAAGCACTTGCGCGCGAGCGCTTCCATGTCGCCATCTTCTTTTATATCAAATCCAATATTCGATAGATTTGTCGCCACGCACCATAGCCCTCCTGCCCTTTGAAGGATAGCCTGCGCCGCCGCCGCCGCAAACCATTGCGTGAAAGTTTCCCGGAAGGGGCGGGAAACCACAGCGCTGCCAAATACCCGGCAGCCGGATGTGACACCGCCAGGTCTGGCGTGTATATTAGAGACGGACATTTATCGAGGACCCAGCGCATGAAGAGCCAATGGCCGATTCTCGCCGCCGGACTGATCATCGCCGCCGCCGCCATCGTGGGGCTTTGGAAACAAAGCGCCGCCGCGATGGCCGCCGCGCCGCAGCCGCCGCTTCACGCGTCGCAACCAGCCGCACCGGCTCCGGCCCCGGCGGCTCCCGCAGTCGAGGCGTTGCCCGCAGCCCAGGCACAGGCCGCCCCCCCGTTGCCGGCGGCCGAAACGAAGCAGATCGCGCAGCCCGTTCAGCCCGTGGCTCCCGTTGCGCCGGTCCAGGCCAATCCAGCGCCAGCGCGTCCGGCGGCCGCGGAGATATTCCACCCGAACCAGCCTGCGCGCGCGCCCGATCCCCGCGCGCAACTATTCAAGGATCTGCGCGCGACGTTACAGACTAAAATCGCGCAGCCGCCGCTCGATCTGGCCGACGGCGGTTTCGCCTTCAGCGTCGATGGCGCGCGCGTCGAAGTTCAGCCGCCGCCGAATTGGTCGGTCACCATCTATAATGTGAATCCGAAGGCGCAGGATGCCGAGACGGACAGTTTCAAAACATTCATGGCGGCCGCGACGGCCGCGCTGGGCGTCGACCTGTCGCCGAAACCCGTGGTGAGCGAAAACGGGAAGAGCTACCTGAAGACCGTGTCCAAGGCGGGGCCCCTGTCGCTCGTCCGCGACCCGGCCACTGGAAATTCATGCATGATCCGCCCGCTGCAGCAGTGGAGCGGCGCCAAGCCCCCGCCGGCCGGCACTACGCCCGCCGATGCAAAACCGAAAGAGGGGGACGAGAACTTTTAGCCCCTCACCCCCGGCCCCTCCCCTACAAGGGGAGAGGGGAGGCGGGTCGTCCGCGCTACTCACGGCTGCCTGACCCACGCTTCCACGATGTGGATGCGTCCGGTCTTCGCGTATTTTTTCTCGCTTCCCTGCGGAACGATGTGCCAGGCCCAGCGGCGGGGCGGGGAGAGTTTCGCCGTGGGCGGCCAGACTTCCTTCACGCGCTGGCCGTGCAGCGGGTCGGAGTGCTCCAGAATCTCCACGGACCAGTGAAAGCGCGGCGCGCCGCGTTCGTCCAGCGTGACGCCCGCATCGGGCGGAACGGTTGCGGTGAGTAGATCGCGGCCGCTGGCGGAATCGAGCGCATAGGTGATGGCGTCGATGTCCGTCGAGACATACGCCCAGGCCTTCGGCAGCGCGGCGAGATCGTGCAGGTGCCGCGCACGCACGCGGTCGAAGTAACATTCCAGGCGCTCCGCCGCGTGCGGAAATTCACTGAACGGTTTTTTAAAGCGGCTGCTGAATTCGCTCTGTACATGCAGGCGCGGAAAATAGCCCAGCTGGCTGAGCAGATTCGTGGAGATGGCCAGGCGCACGTCGGGAAAAGTCCGCGCCCACTGCGGCTGAGGCGTGCCGGCGCGGTCGAAGCCGTCCGCGAGACTCGCCGCCGCAGCGGACGGCGAGGCCGCCGCCGCGATGGTGTGCTCGGCCCACGCGGCGGTGTCCACGACGGACGCCGTCAAATCGCCGATCTCGAAGATGGGTTTGGGAATTCCCGCCGCGCGCGACGCGGCGACGATCCGCTCCACATGGGGCACGATGCAGAAATCGGCGTCGGCCAGCACCACGCGTTCGAAGCGCGGGAAGAGTTCCTCCCAGGGAATATCGAGCAGGCGGCCCGCGCCGAGAACCAGCAGCGTGCCGCCGCGCTCCGCGCCCAGTTTCCCCGCGATCTCCAGAACATTCTGGCGGTTGCGCTCCAGATGCGGGGCCCAGAATCCTGCCACGCGCCGGTAGCGTTCCAGAATGCCCATGCCCGAACTGACGTAGCCCTGCTTGCGCAGACGCCGGTCGCCCATGGCCCGCACGTAGTCCCACATGTCGAGTAGCGCCATGCCGCGGATTATAACCAGGGTTCGGCTCTTGGCTCGTCGCTCTTGGCATTTGGAAAGCGAATTGCGATGCATCACCCCAAGAACCCATTGCCTTGGCCGGAAGCGAAGAATGCCTGCGCAAAATACAGGCGGAGTATAGAATCCCGCCATGACCCCTCTGCTGCTCCTCAACGTCGTGGGACTCACGCGCGATCTGCTGGCGCGTTTTCCAGGCCGCGCTCCGCACATCACGGCGCTGGCGAAAGATGGGAGCTCATGCACGCTGGGGACCGTCCTGCCGGCGGTGACGTGCTCGGCGCAGGCGACGTTCCTGACCGGGACGCTGCCGCGCGAACACGGCATCGTCGCCAACGGATGGTACTTTCGCGAACTGGCCGAAGTCCACTTCTGGAAACAATCCAACGCGCTGATGCAGGGCGAGAAGCTCTGGCAGGCGGCGAAGAAGCGCGACGGCGCGTTCAGCAGCGCCCAGTTGTTCTGGTGGTACAACATGTATTCCGGGAACGACGTGGCGGTGACGCCGCGCCCCGCGCACCTCGCCGATGGCTCGCTGATTTCGCTGACCTACACGGACCCGCCGGCGCTCGCGCGTGAACTCAACGTGGAATTGGGCCTCTTCCCGCTCTTTAAATTCTGGGGCCCCGGCGCGGGGATCGATTCGAGCGAATGGATCGCGTCCTGCGCGCGCAGCGTCCAGCGGCGCTTCGCGCCCACGTTGTCGCTCGTGTACCTGCCGCACCTGGATTACAACCTGCAGCGCCTCGGCCCCAACGACCCGCGCATCGGCGACGACCTGCAAGCCATCGACGCCATCGTCGGGCGATTGGCCGAGGATGCGCGCGCGAAGGGTGGCGAGATCGTGGTGCTCAGCGAGTACGGCATGTCGCAGATCTCCGGCGCCGTGGACATCAACCGCGTGCTGCGGCGCAGCGGTTTTCTGCGCGTGCAGGAACAGGCGTCATGGGAGCTGCTGGACTGCGGCGCGTCGCGGGCGTTTGCCGTGAGCGACCACCAGGTCGCGCATGTGTATGTGAAAGACTCCGCCGACATCGCCGCCGTCAGAGCGCTGCTGGAGAAGACGCCGGGGATCGCGCGCGTGCTGGACGGCGAGGGAATTCGCGCTGCGGGACTCGATCACCCGCGCAGCGGGGAGCTTGTGGCACTGAGCGCCGCCGACCGCTGGTTCACGTACTATTATTGGGAGGATGACGCAAAGTGTCCGCCGTGGGCGCACGAGGTCGACATCCACAACAAACCCGGCTACGACCCGGTGGAATTATTCATCGACCCCAACGCGCCGCTGGTGATGCCGCGCATCGCCGCGCGCCTGCTGCGCAGAAAACTCGGCTTCCGCGCCACGATCATGGATTTCATTCCCTTCGATTCGGGACTGGTGAAGGGCAGCCACGGCCTTCTGCCCGCGCGCCCCGAAGACGGCCCACTTTTCATCGCCTCGCGCAAGGGCCTGCCGCTGCCGGAGCACCTCTCCGCAGTGGACGTTAAAGCGCTGCTGCTGGATATGATTTTTAAGTAGTGTTGGAACGACAAATCCGAAAATTGAAGCACGAAATTCGAAATAGCCGAAGTGGTTTTGCGCACTTTTCGATTTTCGGATTTCATTTTTGAATGCGAGCAGGGACGCCCGCGCTACTGGACTCACATCGCCTTGCGGATCAGCGCGGCGTAGAGTTCGCGGGACGTTCCGGGTGCGGCGTCGTGTTCCAGGATGCGGACTTCGCGAGCCTCTTTCACCGCCACGGGCATGCCGTCCCGAAAGACAATGCGATTCTTGGATCGCGCGGCGACGCGCTCGCCGGGCGTGATGATGCCGGCGAGATTCAGCGGATCGGCGCCGCAGAGCGTGACGAGCCTGCCGTCGGGTGCGCTCTTGCGCACGCGCCGGAAATGTTCCAGCGCCTCCGGCAGCGCATACTGTTCCCCGCTGAAGCCCGCCACGAATCGCCCGCCGCGCAGATCGCCGCGCGCTTCCATGCGCCGGTATACGCGCAGGATGTCGCGCCACGGCGGCAGGCCGCTTTCACGCGCGATGACGCGGTGAAAGACGATGCCCCAGCGCTTGAGCAGTTGCAGCGCCGCGGCAGCGACGGCGTCTTCCGCGCTCGTCTTGCCGAAGAGATTCTCTTCTCCGCTGCCGCGAAAGAGCGACCAGCGCCCGGCGGCGGCGATGCCGTCCGCCGCGCGCGGCACAAGCCCGCGGCTCTTCATGCGCGCAAGCATTACGCGGCGGCGGCGGTCTGTTTTTTCGCGTTGCGCGAACGGCGTCAGCAATGCGCGCAAGCCGCCAAAGCCGTCGCCGGTGACGAGTCCGAACGCGACGAGCTCGCCCAGCGCCAGCTCGATCTCGCCCGGCAGCCGTTGCGTCTCGCGCGCGAGATTCTGAAAGAACATTGCCCCTCGCCGGTGGAGTTGCTCCAGCACCTGCCGCGCGGCGCCGCTGAGATGCGAATGATCGGACGGCAGCGGCGGAGCGAGCGCGAGCCAATGTTCGAGTTGGTCGCGCAGGAACAGGCCGATGGGCGCGCCACGCACCTGGCCGCTGTGGCGGCCGCCCTTCGGGTCGGGCTGAGCGGGGAAGCGGCGGCCCCAGGAGACTTCGCCCGAGAGCGAGAGCTGGTCGAGCCAGCGCCGGTCGTAATTTTTCACGCGCGCCGGAAGAATGTCGCGCTCCCACGCCACGGCGGGAATTTCAAAGCCCTGCAACTGCGCGATGGCTTCGCGCACCGCCTCGGGGCCGCCAGGCGCAAGCGCCTCGCTGCCCGCCGCCGGCGCCAGGTGCTGCCACGAAAACAGGAAGCGCATGTACTCCGCCGCCGTGCCGGGTTCGATCTCGCGCCGCAGCCTGTCGAGCGTGTAGCGATGGATGCGCGCCAGCAGCCGCCGGTCGCACCACTCAAGCTCCGCCGCGGCCATTTGCGTCTGCGTAAAGTGCCCGCGCATCAACGCGCCTTGGGTCTCCAGAGCGATCAGCGCGCGGTCGATGTCTTCCACGGGAATTCCTGATGACAGCGCGAATGCCTGCGTTGTGGTGGGACCGAGAACCTCCATGCGGCCGCGCACGACCTCGACCACGGCGGCGTCGCGCTCCCAGATTCTCGCGCGGTCTTTTTCGGGGACGGTGACGGCGGGCGAAAATGTCGCGCTGGGGAAGATGGCTTCGAACAGCGGAACGCGTTCAGTGGCGATGAGCATGTCTGGGCCCTCACTCCCAACCCCTCTCCCACGAGGGGAGAGGGGGGCCGGGGTGGTGGCGGGGACGATGCGGGTTGCGCGGCCAGTGGCGAGCAAATCGGAAGCGAGCGAAGAGAAAGGCCGGGCCTCGGGTTCGGTCAGGAATCCGGCCATCATCAGCGCGTCATGCAACTCGTCGGCGTTGCGCGGGTCGGGCCAGGCTTCGTCGCGCACGCGTGCGATGGCGCCGGCGTCGAGCGCTCCGATGGTGCGCGCGTCTTCCTCGGTCAGCGCGTGGCGCATCAGAACGGCCTGCGTGCGGCGCTCTTCAAGCGGCGCGTCGTCCAGGAACGCGTAGGGTTTGGCGGTGAGGATTTCGTGAGCCAGCGGCGAGGGCTCGACGGTGTCGCGCGCGACGAGCTTGAGTTCGCCCGCCTCGATTTTCTTCAACGCGCGGAGCAGCCCGTCGATGTCCATGGCCTCGTGCAGGCAGTCGTAGACGACCTCGCGCACCAGCGGATGATCGGGCACCTCTATATCGCCTTCGAGCGTCTCCGGGCAGGCCGCGGCGTGGGGGAAGACGGCGGCGAGCAGGTCGTCGGAACGCATGCGCATCAGCGCGGCAGGGACTTTCTTTCCGCCGCTGAAACGCAGCAGCGCCAGCGCGCGCGAAGCGTCCCAGCGCCAGCGCGTCTGGAAAATCGGCGAGACCAGCATCGCCTGCACGAGAAGGTCCTGAACGGTGTTGCTGTGCAGATAATGAAAGACGTCCGCCAGCGGGAAGCTGTGTTGCGGACCGAGCGAGAGCAGCACCGCGTTCTCCGACGCCGCCGCCTGGAGTTCAAAATTAAAGCCGCGGCAGAAACGTTTGCGCAGCGCCAGGCCCCAGGCCCAGTTCACGCGCCGGCCGAAAGGCGCGTGCAGGATCAACTGCATGCCGCCGGTCTCGTCGAAGAATCGTTCCAGCGCGAGCGTCTGCATGGTGGGAACGACGCCCAGAGCTTTCTTCGTCTCCGCAAGATAAATGGCGAGTTGCTCGGCGGCGGCGCGTTCGATCCCGCTCTCTTCCGTCAGCCACGCGACGATGGTATCGAGCGTGGCGCCGGGCGCATCGAGGCGCGCGTCCACTTCGCGGCGCAGGCGCGTGACTTCCTCAGAGAGTTCGTTGCTGCGCGCGGGGGCTTCGCCGAGCCAGAAGGGAATGCTGGGCGGCTGGCCGTGCGCGTCTTCCACGCGCACGCGGCCCGGCTCGACTTTCAGAATCTTCCAGGACGTGTTGCCGAGCTGAAAAATATCGCCGGGCGTGCTCTCGACGGCGAAGTCTTCGTTGAGCGTGCCGACGACGATGCCGGCGGGTTCCTGAATGACCTGGTAGTCGGCGTTGTCGGGAATCGCGCCGCCGCTGGTGATGGCCGCCAGCCGCGCGCCGCGCCGGCCGCGCACGCGCTTACCCACGCCGTCGTAATGGACGAGCGCCGCGTTGTGGCCGCGGCGCGGGCTGAAGCCTTCCGCCAGCATCGCCAGCACTTCGTCGAATTCGGCGCGGGTTAGATCGCGATAATTGTACGCGCGCGTAACGAGCGCGAAGAGTGCGTCCTCGTCCCAGTCCTCCGCGGCGCTGGCGGCGACGATCTGCTGGGCGAGGATATCCAGCGGCTTGGGGGGAATGTGCAGCTCGTCCATATAGCCGCGCCGCACGGCCGCGCCCAGGGCCGCGCCGGTCATCAGCTCTTCCAGCGTCAGCACGAACAGTTTGCCGCGCGACACGCCGCTCACGCTGTGGCCGGAACGCCCCACGCGCTGCAACAGCGTGCCGATGGAACTGGTGACGCCGATCTGGCAGACCAGGTCGACGCTGCCGATGTCGATGCCCAGCTCGAGCGAGGCGGTGGCCACGAGCGCGCTCAGGCTGCCGGACTTGAGGCGCTCTTCGGCGGAGAGGCGCTGCGCTCGCGAGAGGCTGCCGTGGTGCGACGTGACGCGGTCTTCGCCGATGCGCTTGGAAAGATGCTGCGCCAGGCGTTCGCACAGCCGCCGCGTGTTGACGAAGATCAGCGTGGTGCGGTGCGTCTGGATCAGCGCCGTGAGCCGCTCGTAGATTTCCTCCCACGTTTCATGCGAACAGACCGATTGCAGCGGCGAACCGGGAATCTCCAGCGAGAGTTCCACGCGCCGCAGATGCCCGAGGTCCACGATGGCGGGTAGCGCGGGCGTCCCTGCCCGCGTCGTTTCTGTCGCTCCTTGTAGGGCGGGCAGGGACGCCCGCGCTACTACGCCGGACAGGAACTCCGCGACGCGCTCAACTGGGCGCTGCGTGGCGGAGAGGCCAATGCGTTGCGGGCGTTTCTTCGCGCCGCCGGCCAGGCACAGGGCGTCGAGGCGTTCCAGCGTCAGGGCCAGGTGCGCGCCGCGCTTGTCGCGGGCGACTGCATGGATTTCGTCCACGATCATGGTCCGCACGCCGCTTAAGAATTCGCGGCTGCGTGCGGCCGTCAGCAGAATGAAGAGCGATTCGGGCGTGGTGACGAGAATGTGCGGCGGGCGCTTAAGCATCGCCACGCGGTCGCGCGTGAGCGTATCGCCGGTGCGCACCGCGACGCGAATGTCCGGCGCGAGCAGGCCCATGTCGTGCGCCGCCGCGTAGATGCCCTCCAGCGGTTCGCGCAGGTTTTTCTGGATGTCGTTGGAGAGCGCTTTGAGCGGCGAGACATAGACGACATACGTCCGCTCTTCCAGCGTGCCGTCGATGCCGAGGCGAAACAACGCATCGAGGCAAGCCATGAAAGCGGTGAGCGTTTTGCCGGTTCCGGTCGGCGCGCAGATGAGCGTGTCGCCGCCGTCGCGGATGAGCGGCCAGCCCGCCGCCTGGGGCGGAGAGGGCTCCCCGAAGCGGGTGCGGAACCAGCGTTGAATGGCAGGGTGAAATGTGGACAGAGGCATAGCGACGCGCCCAGTCTTCCAACTTTATTTTATCGGCATGTCAGCGCGATGAAAGCACGATTGCGAAGAGTTCGGCGGTACGAATCAATGGACGTGTTTAATGGTCAATAATTCTGGCTTCTGACTTCCGATTACCATCTCACGCCTGCAACCCCGTGCCCAGCAGCGTCATCTTGCGGTAAGCGGCAGCGAAGTCGATGAAGAACGCCTGTTCGTCGGCGGCGTAGCGCGCGACGTGGGTGCGGCATTCGGGATCGTCCAACAGCGCGCGGTCCGTGGGCAGCAGCGCTTCTTTTTTGGTTGCGTCCTTCTCCAGCAGCAGCCGGAAATAGCTGTTGTTGAAGTTGAACCAGTCGTCGGTGAACGGACGCCCTTTCACGCGGCCGACGGTGTGGGCTCCGGAGAGCGCCACCAGCTCCTGCGCGTTGAAACCCATGTCCATGAAGCGTGTTTTGAGGTCCGCAAACGGGAGTGTCTCCGAGGCCATCATGCCTTCGGGCGTGCACTGCGCGCCGTCCATGCGCCCGAAGGGCAGATAAATCTCCGGCCCACCCGCGCGGCGGATCGCTTCGGCTCCGGCGAACGCGATCAGGTCTGCCCATGAAATCTCGCGCAGCATTGCCTTGATGGGCTCCAGCAGCCGCACGGCGATCTCCAAACCAGCGTTCTCCTTGCGCTTCAGTTCTTCTTCAAAGCGGATCGAACCGTTGGCGCCACCGCAGTTCTTCGACTTCGAATACGTCCCGGCGTCGTGGTAGGCCAGGCGCAGGAACAGCGGCGCTTTCTGGCCGTTGACCACATCCATGAGCGCGGATTTCAGGCGGCGGCGCAGGTCGCTGTGGTCGATGGCCTGCGTTCCCGTACCGCGCAGGCGGATCGCCTCGTACAATTTATGCGTTCCCGTCTTTCCTTTAAGCTCCGCTTCAACGACGCGCCCGGTTTGCAGGTGGGTCAACAACTGCCTGCGCACGTCCTCGGAGACGAGCATCGGGATTTTGAATGTCTTGGTGCTGGTTTCGACACGCGACGCGATGTTGACGGTGTCGCCGATGGCCGTGAGCTGGCGGCGGCTGGGATGGCCCAGTTCGCCCAGAATCACCTCGCCATAATGTATGCCGACGCCGATGCGGAATTCGGTGTCGAAGTTGCGCTTGAGGTACTCGTTGACTTTCTGGAGTTCCTCCAGCATCTGCAAGCCCGCGGAGACGGCGTTGTAGCAGTTGACCAGCGGATCGTCGCAGTAGGCTCCGAAGAGCGCCATGATGCCGTCGCCGATGTACTTGTCGATGTAGCCGCCGTTTTTCAGGACCGCATTGCCCATCTGGTAGAAGTAACGGTTGAGGATATGCACGGTGTCGTAGGGCAGATGGCCTTCGGCGAACGCGGTGAAATCGCGGATGTCGGCGAAGAGCACGGCGAGGTTCGATTCGCGGCCGGTGATCTCCGGCACGCCGCAGACGAGGTCGGCGTCCTGGTCGTCGAAGACGAGGCGCCGGACCTTGATGGGTCCGGTAATGCGCATCTGGCAGGCGAGGCGGATGTGGTCTCCGAATTCGCGCTTCTGAGCCAGGTGCTCCTCGATGACGTTGCGCGGCAGCACGTTCTGCGGATTTTCCACGACCATGACGCGGCAGGTGGAACAGCGCGCCGTTCCGCCGCAGACGTGAAGGTGCGGCACCTCATGCTTCAGGGACATCTCGAGCAGGGAGAGGCTGAGATCGGTCTCTTCGAAACTGCCTTCATTCTGAAATTCGATCAGCGGCATCGCGAAGGTGTGCTCCCAAGGCGCCGAATTCTGCGCGACTTGCAATCCAGCCAGCCTATGGCACGCGGGGGAAATGGCAAGAGGGATCGCATGGGAATGCAGGGCTTCGTCGTCGCGCCGGTTACCGTTGTGCGCCGTTCAACGGACATTTTCCGTTTTCCAATTTTCATTTTCCATTGATTCGGTCGAGCGCGACTGTTCGTTCCGGCTCTACCGCATATACCAGCCCATCGTCGCGCCGATCACCAACGTTGAGCCAAGCAACTCCAGCAGTCCGAAGCGGATCAGCCACCGGAATTGCGCGGGACGTCCAGTGTCATCAAACTCGATGGGCACGCGCCGGTAGAGCAGACGCACGATCAGGAATGACATAGCGAAGCCTGGCGCGTGTTCTGGAATAAAAGGCATTAGAACGAGAAGTATCCCGAGTAAAATTGCGAGATAGCCAAACAATTCATCGCGCCTCTTGGAATTTTCAGCAGGAATCTTGTCATAAATAATCTGAAACCCCATATTGCATAACTCAATGACGCTACCCCAGCCAAGCAGGGCGAAGACAAGGTATAGTATCGGATTGTCGAACGGCGCGTTCATGGAATCTTTTTCCCGGCCTATGCAGCCCGCATGTACCAGCCCATCGTCGCGCCGATCACCAACGTTGAGCCAAGCAACTCCAGCAGTCCGAAGCGGATCACCCAGCGGTATCGAATAGCACGGCCTGTGGCATCAAACTCATCGGCCTCGCGACGGCACAGCCAGCTTTGGATAAGTTGGACTGCAACGATTGCCGGGGCGCAATCAGGAGCGACAGCCGCTGCAATAAAGAGCCAGAAGAGCGGCACAAGCATGCCGAGAAATCGAAGAGGCCGGGCATCTGGAAGCGTTTTATTGGAGGCCGGCAGTCCGTCGAAAGTGTATGTAACGACCGCATGGCCAAGTTTGAAAATGCTGATCCATGCAACCAGTACAAAGGCAATATAGAAGACAAAATTGTCAAATGGCGGCTTCATAAGTACCCGCATGCGCACATACTTTGCGCGCGCTCAACGGACATTTTCCATTGATTTGGATCGAGCGCGATGTTCGTTCAAATGGAAAATGAACATTGAAAAATGAACGCTGACCAATGGAAAATTTCCGTTACTCCGTCTCCTCCGCCACGGGCGCAAACCCCCGGCGCAGGGTGTTTTCGGTGATGGTGCGCGGTTCGAGGAATTGGAGCAGGTAGTCGCGGCCGCCGGCTTTGGAGCCGATGCCGGACATCTTGAAGCCGCCGAAGGGCTGGCGCGCGACTTTTGCTCCAGTGCTGCCGCGGTTGATGTACAGGTTGCCCACACGGAAGCGTTCGCGCGCCTTGGCGATGTCGGCAGGGCTTCGCGAATATACCGCGCCGGTCAGAGCGAACGGGACGTCCTCCGCGATTGCCAGCGCGGCATTGAAGTCCGGCGCTTTCAGCACCGCGAGCACGGGCCCGAAGATCTCCTCCTGAGCGATCCGCGCGTGCGGCGGGACGTCCGTAAAAATTGTCGGCCCGATAAAGAGGCCGCTGACGGCCAGGGGGCTCACGTCCATCGCGAGCGCCAGGTTCGCTTCTTTTTTTCCGATCTCGATGTACTCGAGAATTTTCTTGTGCGCCTTGGCTTCGATCACCGGCGGCACGCGGCAGCCGGGGTCTTCCGGCGGCGCAACTTTGATGCTCGCGGCGGCCTCCAGAAGGCGACGCACGAACGGTTCGTAGGCGTTGCCCACGGCGATGGCGCGCGAACAGGCCGAACACTTCTGGCCGGCATAGCCGAAGGCGCTCTGCACGACGCCCTGCACGGCTTCGTCCAGGTCCGCGTCGTCGTCGATGATAATGGCGTTCTTGCCGCCCATCTCGCAGATGACTTTCTTCACGCCCTGCTGCCCTGCGCGCGTCTTCGCGGCCTCGGCGTTGATCCACAACCCCACCTGCTGGCTGCCGGTGAACGCAATCAGATTCACCTGCGGGTGCGTGACCAGCAGCGAGCCGACAGTCGTTCCAGCGCCGGGCAGGAAGTTGGCCACGCCCGGCGGCAGGCCCGCTTCTTTTAAGATCTGCATCAACAGCGCGCCAATCACCGGCGTGGGTTCGGCGGGTTTCAAGATGACCGAGTTGCCGGTCATCAGCGCGGCGGAGGCCATGCCGGTGAGGATCGCGAGCGGGAAGTTCCAGGGCGCGATGATCGCCGCGACGCCGCGCGGCTGATAAAAATTCTCGTTCACTTCGCCGGGGACCGGCTCGCGCCGCGAGACGGCCATGATGCGTTCGGCCTCGCGCGCGTAGTATTCCAGGAAGTCGATGGCCTCCGCCACGTCGCCGTCGGCTTCGCGCCAGGGCTTGCCCGCCTCGAAGACTTCCCACGCGCAGAGTTCGAACTTGCGGCGGCGCATGATGGCCGCGGCCTTGCGCATGATCTCCGCGCGCGCTTTCACACCCATGTCGCGCCAGCCCGGAAAAGCCGCGTGCGCGGCGGCGATAGCCTTCTCCGCCTGCGCGGTCGATGCCTTGGCCACTTTGCCGATGACTTCCGAGGTCGCGGCGGGATTGACGGAGACGATCTCCCCCTCCCCGCCCTTCTCTTCCTTGCCACCGATGTCCAGCGGCCACGTCTTGCCGAACTGTCCGCGCACGGCGCTCAGCGCGGCGCGGAATCCGGCGCGTTCCTGTTCGGAGAGAAACGCAGTGTCCGGTTCGTTCAAGAAATCTTCGGCGCGCTCTTTCGGATGCGAAGCGTTGCGCGCCGCGGCGGCGGACGCGCGCGGCTTCACGAGCAATTTCTCCGCGTCGACGCCCTCCACGAAACCCTGGCGCAGGAACGATTCGTTGGCGGTATTCTCCAACAGGCGGCGCACGAGATACGCCATGCCCGGCAGCAATTCTCCGAAGGGCATGTACACGCGCACGCGCCAGCCCTCTTCGGCCAGCGCTTCTTTCAGCGGATCGGCCATCCCGTAGAGGCCCTGAATCTCCAGGCTGTTCTTCGGCAGACCCAGCGCTTCAGCCATAGAAAGCGCCGCCGCGACGCTGCGGATGTTGTGCGAACCGAAGGCGCTTTCCAGGTTCGGGTAGGCTTCCAGCAATTTGCGCGAACAGGCTTCGAAGTCCGCGTCGGTCTCCCATTTCTCGCCGAAGACCGGAATCGGCCAGCCGTGCTGGCGCGCGTGGATCGTCTCGTAATCCCAATACGCGCCTTTGACCAGGCGCACCGTGACCGGCGTGCCGCGCTGCCTGGCCCACGCGGCCAGTTCAGCCAGATCTTTTTGCGTTTCGCGGAGGTACGCCTGCAAGACGATGCCCAGATGCCGGTAGCCGCGGTACTTCGGCGCGGAAGCCACGTCCTTGAAGATGCGCAGGGTCAGATCCTTGAGGCGGTAGTCCTCCATGTCGACGTTGACGAACGCGCCCGCCGCCAGCGCGCGGTCCAGCACGAATTCCAGCCGTTTGGCCAGGCCGTCTTCGCTCCCGCGCGGGTCGATGGGGTCCAGTTGCGAATAGAGCGAGGAGAGCTTGATTGAGAGATTGATGCGCGGGATGGGCCCGAGGGCCGTCGCGTCCAATTGCGGATTGGCGTGCCACGCGGGCGCGGCGCGGATCAGTTCGTCGAGCAGCGCCAGATATTTGTGATGATACGCGTCCGCTTCAGGCTCGCTGACCACCGCTTCGCCCAGCAGATCGAAGGTCACCGCCAGATTTTTTTTACGAAACGCGGTGGCGGTCTTGATCGCTTCCGCCGGCGTGCTGCCCGAGATGAACGTATGCGCCATGTCTTCGACGGAACGGCGGATGGCCATGGCGCCGACAGTCGCAGCGATGGACGAAAGCCCCGCCAGCGACGCGCCCCAGCTCATGAAGGCCGGAAACTGCTGGCCGGGTGAATTGAAATATTCGTTCAGATGCCGCGCGACCTGCTTGCTGTCCTTCAGCATCGGCAGGACGTCGGTGAAGCGGAAGAGCTGAATCTTGAGCGCTTCGTCCTTGAGCGAGTGCTCGATCAGCTTGGAATTCCACCAAGCGCCCGCGGACTTCTGCTTCCTGCCGCGCACTTTGGCGAAAATATCCCGGCCAAGCTGGAGCGTCCGCGCTTCGATTACGGCGTCGTTAGGAGTGCTCATGACGGAAGTTTAAAGGCGAAAGGCGAAAGGCGAAAGGCGAAGTATGAAGTGCGAGGTACGAAGTGGGAGGGAACTGTATGCCGTTACTTCGTCTTTCGCACTTCGTCCCTCGCACCTCCCTCAGCATTCTACGTTCTTGCCTTCGCTGCCGAAGATCTGCAAACGTTCGTCGCCGCTGATGTCCTGGCAGCTTGCGGGCTTGTAGTGGTACTGCAACGCGCGGCGGCGCTGCGCGGAACAGTTGTCCGGCGTGCCGTGGTGCATCAGGCCGTGGAAGAGCAGGCAGCCGCCTGGCTTCAACGGCGCCATGACCTGCCGCTTCGTCTGCACGTTCGTATCGCAGATCTGCCAGTCGCGGCGATTGAAATGGATCACCGGGCCTTCGCGGTGGCTGCCGGGAATGATGTGCATGCAGCCGTTCTCCGGCGTGGCTTCGTCCAGCGCAATCCAGCAGCCCACCACCGTCGTGCCGGGCTTGAAGTTGAAGTACGCGCAGTCCTGGTGCCACGGCTTTTCGCGCCCGATCTTGGGCGGCTTGATCAGCCCCATGTCTTGAAAGAGCACCGGCGCTTCGCCGCTCATCAATCGCGTCAGCGCCGCGCTGAGGCGGGAATTCTCCGATAGCGCCTGCAAGCGCGCGTCGAATTTCACGAAGCTCATGATCTTGCGCACGGCGTCCTGCTTCTGTTCGGATGTCAGTTCGTTCAATTGCTTGGCTGCCTTGGATTCGAATTGAATGCCACGGAACTCAGGATTCTTCCCGTTGATCAAATCCACCAGGCCGTCCAGCGCGTCCGTCGTCTCTTGCGGTGTGAACGCATCATGCACGACCAGAAAGCCCTGTTCGTGGAACTGGCGCACCTCGGCCTCGCCGATGGCGTCAAAGCCATGCACGCCGGTCACGATCTTGTCGCATGTGTACAGACTGGATGTATCCGGCTTGGATTCGCAATGATCGACCAGCACGTCCGCCATGATTTTTAAGCTCCTGAAGCGCACCCGAAAATGTGACGTCTTTCACGGCTAATTATTCTCCCTGCCGGGCAGTTTAGCTATGGACAGGGCGCTCCAATGATTGTACTTTTCGAAACAAGCCGCTTGTCCACGCAGGAGTTCACATGAGCACCCCGCCCGTCAATTCAGCCGCCTGGGCCACCGCGCGCAAGAACGCCACCTTCCCGCCTTTCGCCGGCGCGCTGCAACAAGCGGGCCTCGAAGGCTGGCTCGAGGCGCTTCAGATCACGCCCATCAGCGCCACGGAATGGCGCTGCGCGGAGACGTGGCTGCTGGGCCCGCGCATCGTTCGCGATTCCATGTTCTTCATTTTTCACGATGGTTTCGGCCGAGGCAACGTCGAAGACCGCCACTTCGATATCCAGTCCGGCGACATGATGCTGATTCCGCAAGGCAATTCGCACCGGGTCGAACAAGGGCCAGGCGTAAAGTTTCATCTGTCGGCCGTGCATTTTCACGCGCATGTCTTCGGCGGCATAAACCTGCTGGACCTGCTCGGCTTTCCCGTCCACATCCGCCCGCGCAAAGGCCACGATGACATTCTGCTCGACGCCACGCAGCAGCTGAACCGCGAGTTCGCCGTCAAGGCGCCGGGGTACCTGCAATCCGCGGCGGCGCTGCTGATGCAGATATTCCTCCACCTGCTGCGCCATCATGGTTCCAGCTTCACGCCGCTGCATCACACGGACAAAGTCAACGAACTGCACCGGCTGCTGCCGGCATTCGATCACATCGAACGCAATCTTTCCGATGGCACGGTGCGCGTCGGCGACATGGCGCGCAAGGTCTTCGTGAGCGAGGTCCAGTTCCGCAAGCTCTTCCGCCGCGTGGCGCGCATGAGCCCCGTGCGCTTCATCCAATCGCGGCGCATCGACAGGGCCTGCCACCTGTTGCTGGAATCGGATCTATCCATCGACCAGATCGCACAGGCCGTGGGCTTCAACGACTCGCCGTTCTTTTGCCGCGTGTTCAAGAAATGGACGCAGACCACGCCCGCGCAGTATAGGCAGACGTCCAAGTTCAAAATCTGATTTCAAATTCTTATGAGAAGAAGCCTGCGCGCGCCGGTTTTCAGTGCGGAGCCAGCTTGCCGTTCAGTCTTGATGCGGACTGGCTCAGGCGCGCCGCGAGCGATTTTTCCTCGCTGAGCAGCGCGAAGACGGCGTCGCGGAACACGGGCGGCTCGTTCTGATCTTCCAGCCGCGCGAAGAGGAAATCGACGAACGCGGCGGGCGCGAGTTCCAGTTGGTTGCGCAGATGCCGCAGGATGGCGTAGCGGCCGTCGCAACCTGCCTTGCCGGTCATGGCGTACTCGGCCAGCTTGGCGATGGCCTCGCGGTCCCGGTTGCGCGCGGCCACGCCCAGAATCTGGCACTGCTCGTCCATGCTTCCATCGCGCGCGACTAGTTCCGCCGCGGCGGCGACAGCCGCGCTTAATGGCGGATCGTTGCGCAGAGGCTCCCAGCCGCTCGCGGACTGTTCCATCAGATGCAACAGCAATTGAACGGCGAGAGGCCGGCACGCGCCCTGCTGAACCTGCGCGAGGGCTTTCAAACAGGCATCGTGGACGAGCGGAGGCAGCGCCTTCCAGTCGCGGGTGCAAGCCCTGCCACCCTGTGCCAACGCGTCCAGCAGCGCCAGCGCGGCCTTGCTGTCTTCCGCCTCGCCGTGGGCCACGCGCGCCAGCATCTTCAGCAGCAAGGCGTCGGCCTGCGCGCGCAGCGCGGCGTTCTTCGGCAGGCGGTACAGGTACGTGCCGGGATACAGCGACGCGAACGCGGCCATCGCCGTGCGCCGTTCGGCCGCATTGTCGCCGCAGAACATCTCCTCCAGCCGCTCCTGAAAGGCTTTCACCGCCGCCTCGCCGACGGAGACACGGAATTCACTGATGGCGCACGGCACCGCGGGCGCGGCGCACTCCCTGACCAGCCGGATGATGAACTTGTCTGGCTGGCCCAGGTACTTCACGCGCTGAATCAGCGCGCGCTGCAACGCGGCGTCCCCGGACTTCAGCACGTCGCCCAGGAGCAGTTCCATCGCGCCCGCGTTTTCACGCGCGAGCAGATCGCAGCAGGCGTGCAGCAGCAGCGCGGTCCGCGTGGCGTGGGGTTCGTTCTGAATCTGCGTCCGCATCAGCGCCAGGACTTCATCGCCCGGGAAATACGCGCTGATGATCTCGGTGGCCAGCGCGTGCTCCGCAAAGAGCGGCTGCTTGAACGCGTTGAAGATGGCGCTTTTAACCGGCAGCGGAAGATCGGGCCGCCGGCTGCCCAGCACGCCCGCCAGCGCGGCCATGCGCAAGGCCGGCTCCGGGCTGGACAGCGCATCCGCTTGTATGCGCAGCGCCTCGTCTCCCTTGACGCGCGCCGAGGCCAGCGCCGCCAGACAGCGGGTCCAGAGATAATCGGAATTGGCAAGCGGTTTCAACGGCAGCGCGGCCAGCGCCGGCGGACAATCGCCCGAGCCCTTATGCGGATTCCAGTTCGCAAGCAGCACCGCCGCCGCTCCGAGTGCGCGGTGGCTGGGTTGTTGCGAACCCAGCAGCAGATTCAAAGTCCTGGTTTCGCCATCGCCGGTGAGCGTGGCGCACGCGGCGGCGACGCGGCTGAACCATGCGTCATCGTCCCGCTGCGCGGCATCGTGCGGCACGGCATGCGAGCTGGTGGTGCTCAGCGCCAGCGCCATCAGCGCGCGAAAGGCGGGGTTCTTCTCCGCCGGAAGGGTATTCTTGAATGTATCGCCGCCGTGGATCAGGCCGGACTCGTGGCAGAAGATCATGAAGCGCACCACGTCCGAAGCGTCGCCGCGCAGCGCGTCGCGGGCAGCGGGGCTGAGACCGGGCTGATTGCAGCCGCAGTATGCAGCCGCAAGGCGGACGAAGGGCGACGGATCCGCCACCGCTGCTTCTAACTCCACGCTGGCATCGCCGGATTTTGTTTTGCGCCAGGACGCGAGCGCCGCCACGCCGCACGCGCGAACGATCGCATCCGGGTCCTGCGCCATGCGCTGAGCGGCGGCCTGGATATGCCGGGCGCAGTCCTCGTGGCTGGTGAGGCCGCTTTCGACTTGCGAATAGTTCAGGTGGCTGACGGCGTCGGCCTGCACGAACATCATCAGCGGCAGCAGCGCGCCAGCGCGCGCGTCGCCATCGGGAGAGAACGTCAGCCGTTCAATGACATACGGCGGAATCTGGGTCTGCTGCTGCCGGAAGTAGTAAATCGCGCCGCCAATATCCGCTGCCGCCGCGGCCAGGGCCCGGTCATCGTCGTCCGACCAGCCCGGAACGGACACGCCGTCGCCTTGCACTTCGGCGCGTTCGATTTTTTCCGCAAGACCCGCCAGCGTCCGCAGCGCCTGTCCGAAACATTTCGCCATTCCGGCGTAGGTCGAGGTGCTCGCCAGCGTCACCAGCGTGCCCTCGGAGTGCAACGCGACGAGTCCGCGCGGCCAGAGAATGCGCTGGACGATCTCAGAGACCGGCTTGCGGTTCGCGGCAAAGGTGACGGGTTCCGGATTGCTGGCGAGCGCGCCCGACCAGACAAAATGCAACCCGGCGCGGTCCTCCAGTTCTTTCAGGACCTCGGTGAGCGGCGCGCGGCGAAAGTTCACGTTCAACAGCCGTTCGAAATGGTCTTCGTCCGAGGCGCGGGCATCCGCAAGCGGCGCCGCGGGTTCGCGTTCGCGGCGTTCGGCGGCGCGGAGGAAAAAAGGGGCGATGAGTGCGGTTAGCGCGGCGAGGTAAAGGAGCTTCATGGCTCCCTCACCGTCACGATCTGGTCCTGGATGGTGTAGTCCAGATTACACGAGAGCAGCAGCGCTTCGATCACCTGGCGGATGGGTTCTTCGCCCACCGCAACCGTGACGAGGTGCTGCGACTTGAACTGCGTAGTGTCAAAACGGTAGCTGCTGTTGGCGGCGATCCAACTCAGCACTTCGCCCAGCGGGCGTTCGTCGAAGCGGACGGTCTCGCGCGCCCACAGCAGGGCGGCATTGGGATCGCCCGGTGTGAGTTCCGGGACCGTGGCCGCGCTCGCGGCGCCCGACTGGCCGCGCGTGAGCTTCAGTTCGTCGCCGGTGGTCTTCAAAGCCACCACGCCTTCGAGCACGCTGACGGAAGTCCGCCCTTCTTTCTCATCCACGCCAAAACAAGTGCCAACGACGCGCACCGCAGCGCTGCCCGCGACGATGAAATCTCCGGGAGATTTCGAAACGCGCAGCAGCACGCGCCCGCTTTCCAGATGCAGATGCGCCCGCTCGCTGCCGCCGGGCCGCTCGAAGACGATGGACGCGCCCTTGTCGATTTTGACGTCGCTGTTGTCCAGCATGCGGCAGCGCGTGAGCGCCGTGGTCAGGATACGGTCGCCGGCCAGCACGGATTCATTGCGCAAGAGCGTCAGCGCCGCGCCGCCGCGCTGCACCCGCGCCTCGTCGCTCAGCAGCGTCGCGACCGCTTCCGGCGTGGACGTGCGGAAGAGCCACAAGGCGGCCGCCGCGCAGAAGCAGGCCGCGCAGAGCGCATAGACCCAGCGTCCGGAACGGCTGGTATTTTTGAGGACGGCGATGCGCGAAGCGGAGCCGGGTTGGCGGACTTCACGGGCCGGCCGGGCCGCTTGCAGGATGCGGCGGGTCGTCTCGGGGCTGGGTTGCGGCCCCTCGAACGAGCGGATCATGTCTTCTATTTCGCGCTCATCCATGTTTCAGGTTTTCCCGCAATTTCCGAATCGCCGCCTGATACCGCGTGGCCACCGTGCCCAGTGGCGCGCCGGTGACCATGGCCACCTGTTCGAATGTGAGTTCGCCCTGGCAGCGCAGCAGAACCACTTCGCGTTCGTTCTCCGAAAGCTGCCGCAGCCCCGCATTGAGCTGGTTGCGCGTCTCTTCGATCTCCACCGGCGAGGCTGGCAGGGCGTCGGCCCGGCGCTTCACCAGCACTTCGTACGTTCCGCTGAAGCGCTCGGCGCGTTCGCCTTCGCGCGCGATGCTGGCGGCCCGGTTGCGGGCGCTGGCGAAAAGAAAAGCGCGTACGTTCGTCTCACGCGGCAGAGCCTTCATGCGTCCGTGAAATCCGATGAACACGTGCTGCAACGCCTCTTCGGCCGCTTCGCGATTCTTCAACATCGCCAGCAGATACCCCAGCACGCTCGGGGAGTGCCGGGCGTACAGTTCATCAAACGCCCCCGCCTGCCCGCACTGCCAGGCAACAAGCAGGTCTTCGTCTTTTTCGACAATAGCCATGCTCATGTCATCCGTTAAACGCGCGAGCACGTCACATTTATGGCAATATTTCTTTAAATACCCGTAGCCCAATGATTCTAAAAGGGTTGCATCAACGGAGAGGATAGTTTGACGGCCCGGAAAATGCAAAATTAAAGTTCCGGAATCGCGTCTATCTTTCGAACCACCCAATCGTTGCCCGAAGTACTTTGGCTGATAGAACTTTGTCAAACCACAACAGGAGCGACCTGACCCCATGACGCTGAACTCGATCCCAGTCTTTCTCTTGATCGCATGCCTTTTCGCTAAAGCCATTCTGCGCGCAGGGGAGGCGGATCACGGGCCGGAGAGCAAACCGGTCTTGCTGCTGACCGGTTTCGAACCGTTCGGTGAGTTCAAGCTCAATGCGTCGTGGGAGACGGTGAAAAGTTTTCAGGGGCGCGAGATTCTTGGCTACAAGATCGAGACCGCGCTGCTCCCCGTCGTTTACGACGCGATGGATGCTCCGTTGCAAGCGGCGCTGACGAAGCATAAGCCCGGCGCGGTGATCTCCTTCGGCGTTGGCACCAAGACGATGCAGATCGAAACGCTGGCGCGCAACGGCTATCACCCGGAAAAGCCGCCCGATAACAACGGCAAGCCCCCACCGCGCGAAAAAATTCTGCCGGAAGCCTCTGCTCAACCGATCAAGACCGGCCTGCCCGTCGAAGCCATCGTCGCCGCGTTGAAAGAAGCAAAAATCGGCGCGGCCACGTCCACCGACGCCGGCGGCTACCTGTGCAACGAATGCTTTTGCCGCCTGATGAATTCCAAAGCCGCGCCAGCGCTGCGCGGATTCGTCCACATCCCCGACTTCGGCACAGCCGACCCCGCCGGCGGCATCTTCGACGCTGAAAAACTCAAGCGCGCCATGCAAATTGTGATCGAGACGACGCTGAAATCCGCGAAGCGATAGAGAGTCGTCGCTTCCCGGAACAATCCATCTCCGAGTCCGCAATCCGTCCCCGTATTCGCGGCCACTCATTTCCACTGTCCTACATCTGGCAGATCGCTAATCTTCCCTCTGAACGTGGGAGAATTTGCTTGGGTTTGCTGATTGCTAACCAACTTGTCCGGCATTTCACTGTGCGCGAATCCAGCCCTGGCCTTGCCGGAGCCATCGAAGCGGCGTCCGTCACTTTTTGAACGTCAGCGTGGCCGACAATCCGAAGTGATCGGAGGGAAACAAATCCGGTTGGCCGTCCACGATGGGTTTGTCGCCGATGATCGCGATCTTCTCCGGCTTCCATGCGTCGGAGCGCAGCAGGATGCGGTCGAGGCGGCGGCTGGGTTCGTTGGGGAATGAGCCTTTCTTTGCCATCGCGCTGGTCTCGATGTTCCAGGTGTAGCCGGGATTCTTCGGCATGAGGGCGCTCCAGACGTCCGTAAATTTCTTGTCGAGGTGCGACGTGTCCGGCTCCTCGCCGTCGCCGAAGTTGAAATCGCCCGCGAAGATCGCGTCGTCGGCGTCCTTTATCAACGAAAAGATGTCGTCCAGTTGCTTCGCGCGAATCGGACCCGCTTCGAGAAAGCTCTCCAGATGCGCCGTCGCAATCGACAGCGTGCGCCCGTTCAGCGATAGCTTTGCCACCGCAACACCGCGCCGCATTCTGCCTGGAAGTCGCCGGTACTCAGCGCTCAGAACTTTCGCTTTGGATAGAATCACGTACTCGGTGCCGCCGCCGTTCTCATCTTCAATCTTCGCCACGTTGTAATTTTTCAGCCACTCCTGTTCGTACAGCAGCTTGACGAACCACGGCGCCGCCTCCTGCATAAGGATGATGTCCGCGTCGGAATCTTTGAGTATTGCGAAGAGCGCCGGAACGCGCTCGTTCGCGCGGCCGTCATCGGCGAGCACGTTGTATGTGAGAACTTTGAGCGTGGCGTGCGGCGTATCCTGGGCATACAACGAACTCGCGATACAAAACATGGCCATCGAATGTAAGAGCCAGCGTCTCATAGCGCCCTTGCAGGTAAAACTACAATCTCCCATGCGGCCTAGCCCACACATCTTTTGACGGCATCCAGAATGTCTTGCGGCTTGAACGGCTTCGCAATCCAGTCGCAAATTTTAAGATCACGAGCCACCTTTTCAATTTGTTCATCCGCAGACAGCAGGATGAAAACGCTTCGAGGACACTGCCGCCGGGATTCCCTGATGAACTCCTGGGGATCCATCCCCGGCATGTGCAAGTCCATGATGATGACATCGTAGAGATAGGAATGGAGAACCAGCAAACCATCCTCTCGACTGGCAACCGATCTCACCCCGTAGCCTTCACGCATAAGGAGTACGCCGATGGTTTCAGCGATGTCATCATTGTCCTCAATCACGAGAACATTGGCGCCAGCCTTGCGGGGGGGGGGGGATTTTTCATCAACGGATGCCATGCCTAAAGATCTTTCTTACGCAAGGTTCATGCAGGTAAACCCAAAGTGAGACGGGCGTTCCCGCCCGTCTCACTTGTTGAATCAATGGCTTCGCTCTCCCGTTATCGCCGGCGGGCGCTGGCTTTCTTGGCGACATGGCCGTTGCCGTTTCCGGCGGCGACCAGCACGCGGGTGTTGGCGTCGGCCTTGAGCGCGGCGGCTTTGTCCTTCTTCTCCCAGGTGAAATTGGGAAGTTCGCGGCCGAAGTGGCCGTTGCGCGCGGTCTCCAGATAGATCGGGCGGCGCAGGTTGAGGTGCTCGATGATCGCGCGCGGGCGGAAGTCGAAGTGCTTCCTCACCAGCTTCGCCAACGCCTCGTCGCTCTGCTGCCCCGTACCGTGCGTATCGACCAGCACGCTGACCGGTTCGGCCACGCCGATGGCGTAGGCCACCTGCACCAGCGCTTCGTCGGCCAGGTCCGCGGCGACAAGGTTCTTGGCCACGTAGCGCGCGAAGTACGCCGCGCTGCGGTCCACCTTCGTGGGGTCTTTTCCGGAGAACGCACCGCCGCCGTGTGGCGCGTAACCGCCGTAGGTGTCGACGATGATCTTACGGCCGGTGAGCCCGCAGTCGCCGTGCGGCCCGCCGACTTCAAAGCGGCCCGTGGGGTTAATGTGATAGATGGTGTTCTTGTCCAGCAACTGGGCGGGAACGGCGCGCTTGACGATCTTCTCAATGGTCTCGCGCTTGAGCTGGTCCTGTTTCGAATTCATCTCCGGCGTGTGCTGGAGGCTGACGACGACGGTGTGCACGCGGACGGGCTTGCGGCCGTCGTACTCCACGGTGACCTGGCACTTGCCGTCGGGGCGCAAATAGGTGAGTTCCCCACGGCGGCGCGCTTCGAAGGCTTGCAGGGAGATGGCGTGCGAGAGCGAAATCGGCAGTGGCATCAGCGTCTTGGTGTCGCGGTTGGCGTAGCCGAACATCATGCCCTGGTCGCCGGCGCCCATGTCCTTATTGGGGCCTTCGTCGACGCCGCGGGCGATGTCGGGGCTCTGGCGGTCCAGCGATACCATGACGGCGCAACTGTCACAATCGAAGCCTGAACGCGGATCGGTATAGCCGATGTCGCGGACGACGGAGCGGACCACGTCGGGAATGTGGACGTAGGTCTTGGTGGTGACTTCGCCTGCGATGACCGCGACGCCCGTGGTGACCATGGTCTCGCAGGCCACGCGCGAAACGGGGTCGTCCTTCAACATGGCGTCCAAAATCGCGTCGGAGATCTGGTCGGCGACCTTGTCGGGGTGCCCTGGAAAAACGGACTCTGAGGTGAACAACCGGCTGGACATGGCGACTCCCTTCCTGCTGCGGGTACGGGCAACGAAGCGACGCGGTCTTTCTAAAAAGCCGGTGCGCACGATGCCAAAGGAGAAAAGTGAACCGCTTCCTCGAACCTCCCCCATCCGAAGAAGCATGCTGCTACAATTGTGAGGCCAAAGAATAGAAGAACGGCGGCATCGGTCAATCGCAAACAACTTCTTACTGCTGAGGCGCAGAGGCGCGGAGAAAGACTTTTGTTCTCACCCTCATTCGCCCCAAGGCCGTCTCTGCGCCTTCGCGTTCTCTGCGGTGAAAAGCGGCCTACAACACCAGATCCAGCGTCTGCGCGGCATAGTTGTGGCTGTGCAGCGCCTGCTGCGCCAGATTCTTCGCGCCTTTCTCCATCTCCACCGAGGCCCAGCCCGAGAACTCCACGCCCAGCAGAGTGTCCACGAAGTCTTCAAGCTGCAGCGTGCCTTTGCCCAATTCCACCGTGGTGAATTTTGGACTCGTATCGTTTTTCTTCTTGCGGCCCGCCAGAGGCTTGATGTCCCGCAGATGCACGTTTCCGATGCGTTTCTTATGTTCCTTGATGAACTTCGTGGCGGGAATCTCCGCCAGCGACAGGAAGGCGATATCCACGCACAGTTTCATGGCAGTCGGATCGGAGTATTCCAGGAACTTATCGAGCGACTTCTGATCGTTGACGAGACTGCCGACGTCCGGATGCAGGCAGGGCAGGATGCCGAGTTCCTGCGTGCGGCGCGCGATCTCGCCATAAGCCGTGGCGACCGGAATCATGTCCGCTTCGTCTTCGATCGGCTGATCCGGGTTGGGCATGGGCGGCATCAGCGTCAGAATGCGCGCGTTACCGCTCTTCAGGAAACGCACGATATTCAAACTGCGTTCGACTTCCTCTTCCAGGCTCATGCCCGGCCACATGGCACCGCCCGCGGAGATGGCCACGAGATGAATCTGGTGCTGCGAAAGAATTTCATTGAAGACGTCGACGCGGTCTTCGAACTGTTCGACGACGCCGGTCGTGGTCTCGATGCCTTTGAAGCCCGCCGCCTCGATGTCCGAAAGCGCGCTGATAAAGGCATCGTCGCCCCACGCGGAGGTGTGGCAAGCCAATTCAATGTCAGCCATAATGGTGGATGTGTCCTGGATGCAGAAGAAATGGGTCAGGCCCTGTCGCAACGTTCCATGGGCAACGGTCTAACTATAACGCACGCGTGCGCGAAACGCTACTGAGTTGCCCGTCGGACGCGAAAGAGGTCCAAGTCCCTACTTGGTGCATTATTTTCCAGACGTTTTTCCGTGACGGCCTTCCTTATGGGTCGAAGCGGAAACCGGATTTGGACATGAGCTTGGACCAATTGTTGAAATCGGTCTCCAGCTTATCGACAGGCCCGCCGAAGGCCTTCTCCATCGCCTCGTCTTCCGTCTTGCCGGACTTGATCATGCGGATCATGGTGGGGAGCTTCTGCTTGTCAGGCAGGAAGCGGCGGTAAAGGTACTCCATCTTGATCCAAGCCCAGGCATACCCGGTCGTGTCCATGCCGCCCTGCGGCCGCTCTTTCATCGAGGCCCAGGACGGGATCTGGTCGCCGCGGATCTCGCGTGAAATATAGTCGATGCGCTGCGAGCGCTCGGGATTGTTCTTGGGATCGAACCAGAATTCGATGAACTGGGCGAGGCCTTCGTGCAGCCAGCGCGTCAGGTGCACGTCTTCGCCGCTGAGTTGCAGGAACGCGTGCGTGCCTTCGTGGTAGAGCGTGCTGCGCGCCTGGCGGTCGGCGGCCTTTTCACTGCCCAGGCGCTGGGTCATGAACGGGATGCAGATGTGGACGTCGCGTCCCATGGATGAGAAGTAGCCGCCGGAATTTCCCGCGCCGGGCGAGCCGTCGATGGACGCGGCGAAGTGCTGGAATTCGCTGTACTTGTTGAAGTAGTAAAGCGGGCACTTGTTGTTCCAGAGCTTGTCGCCGTCCTTGTGCTTCAACACGTCGCAAAGCAGTTTGTACAACTCCTCGTTCCAGATCAGCGCGCATTCCTTGTGCTTGATTTCCGGAATGTTGGCGAAGCAGTAGTAGTGCTTGCTCTCGATGAGCCGCCACGTTCCGCCGATGGTCTTGTTCAATTCCTCCAGGCGTTTGTCCAGAAACTCCTTCATCTGCGCCGGCGTGCGTTCGGGAACTTCCTGGTGCTTGAAACGCGCCGCGAAATCTTCCTTGGCGGCTTCGATCTTGGCCTTGATGTCGTCGGGCGTGTCGCCTGGGGAGACGTCGATGACTTTCTTGTCGCCCACCTTCTTGGGCTCGTCTTTTTTGGGTTCGTCTTTCGGTTCACTCAATCCGTTTCCAACCGGTTTGTCCGGTACGGCGGCTACGCCGCGGTTTTCCTTGATGGCCTTCAACAGTTCATCGGCTTTGGGCTGTAACTTGTCGTCTAGCTTCACCGCGGCGAGAATCTCTCGTTCCGCCTCGTTGAAGAGTTTCTTCTTGCAGAAGAACGCGCCCATATCCAGGCACAGTTGAGCGTTAAACGGTTCGCGGACTTGCTGGTAGCACTCCAACACTTCCTTCGGCGTCAGGACCTCCAACGGAATCGTCTGCTCTTTGCCGCCTTCCGCCTTTAATTGAACGCCGGCCTTGGTGATTTTCAGGATTTCGCAGCGGACGGATGGGCCATTGGCCAAGCGCAGCGAGATGGGTTCGGCCGCGCCCGCAGTGATGCACCAGATGCAAAGTGTTGCGATAAACGGCCATTTCATAGCTTGCTTCTCCATTCATATCACGACGCGAACGGTCAGGGAATCTATTAAACAAATACGACGGGGTCAACGATTCGCTTTGAAAATAACGGTTTTTCAGGTCTGTTTTTACAACCTCCACGGCACCGCGCAATCTATTTAACGCACCCGCCACACGTGAAAGCGCTTGAAAGCATCCTAACGAAGCCTGAATTTGACCGCCGCGCAGCCACAATCGTGGAGTATGACTGCGCTGGCATCATGTATAATGCGGAAAATGACCCCGCAAACTCCGCAAGCGTTACTGAACTACGTTCTGGGCCATCTCTCCGTGAAGAGCTTCCCCGGCTCATTGCAGGTCCAGGAACACGGCTATACCCTACAGCGCCGGACGTGCGAAGACTACAACTTCATTCACATCCTGCGCGGCAGAGTCGTCTGGGTCATCGAGGGCCACGATCACACGCTGAGCCCCGGCGATCTGGTCATCGTGCCGCCGCGCATCGTCCACAGCGGCTATAGTCTCACGCGGCGCGTCACGCTGGGTTCTGCGCACATCATGGCCAGTCTGCCCGGCGGGCAGGACCTGTTCAAGCTGCTGATTCCGCCGCGCCAGCAGCACGTGGATTCCGGCAGCAAGCTCGATGTTTACCTGCGCGGCGGCGCCAGTGAGTACCAGCGCGCCGATGGCGACTCGCTGCTCTTCTGGCCGCACTGGAACCAGATGATCGTGCTGGAACTGCTGCACGACAACGCGCGGCGCGGATTACTGAAATGGCGCGTCAGCGACCCGCTCGTGGCGGCCATGCTGGAAGACCTCGACCAGCGCATCACTCAACCGGTCACTCTGGAAGACCTCGCCCGGCGCTCGGGCTTTTCCGCGCAGCACCTCAACCGCATCTTCCGCCGCGCCCTCGGCGTCACGCCGCTGCAGTACCTGGCGCGAGCGCGCATGGAACAGGCCGCGCGCTTGTTGCGCGACGGGCGTCTGACGGTCCGCGCCATCGCGCGGAACCTCGGTTTCGACGATCCGTATTACTTCAGCCGCGTCTTCACCCAGCATTATGGCCATAGCCCCGCTCGCTACCGCCTGGCGGCAGATTCAGATTCTCCATCCCCGCGTTCAGCCCGTCCATTTACGAGGGGCACCCCCAGGAGATAGAGTGTTCAGGCATGCGCGACTCGTCCATCAGTGGTCTGGACGGGGAAACGCGAAAGTCGACAACACAGGCATCTCACGGAGGCGGGGCGAACATGGCGATCATTTCCGACCAACAGTGGTGGCAGTATCATCAAGAGGGCTACCTGAACCTGGGCAAGATCATCGACGACGTGGCGTTGAAGGGCCTCCAGCAGCGCATCGATGACATCATGATGGGCAAGATCCCCTTCGACGGTTACATGCAGCTCGATAAAGGCGGCGCCTACGAAGCCCTGGCCCACGGCGGCGGATTCTCCGGCGCGCGGCTGGATTACCGCAAGATTCAGGACCTGGAACGCGACCCGCTATTCCTCGCTTACATGCAGCACCCGATCTTCCGCGAAATCTGCGACTACCACTACGGCGCGCACGCCGACATCTCCTGCTACCGCGCGATGTTCATGAACAAGCCCGCGCGCAAGGGCACCATTCTTCCCTGGCACCAGGACGGCGGCGAACAGTGGAGTCTCGACCGCGATCCGCTGGCCACGGTCTGGACGGCGCTGGACCCCGCCACCATCGCCAACGGCTGCGTGCAGATCATCCCCGGCAGCCACAAGCTGGGCCTGCTGAGCAAACAGGGCCACACGATCTCCAAGGAGCACGAAGAGAAATACTGCCCCGCGAACAAGACGGTCTTCCTGGAACTCAAGCCCGGCGAAGTCGCGCTGATGCATAACCTGCTCTTGCACCGCAGCGACGTGAACAACACCGACATCCCGCGCCGCGCCTTCAGCGTCTGCTACATGGACGCCCGCACGCGCCAGAAGAGCGACAACAAGACGTTCCCGGTGATCTTCGGCGACAAAGCGCTCAAGCCGCAGGAACTGGCGCCGGCCTAGAACGGCAAATTCGAAAAACGAAGCACGAAATCGGAATATTGAATTGGTGCCACTGGCCGCGGTAGTTCGCGGCCAGTGCGACAGCCAAGAATGCTACCGATTCGCAAGCACGTCGCCCGCATTCTATATGAACGGACTTATTCGAATCGGCCCCATGAAGTGAAGCACCAGCAGGAATATTCCGAAGAGTACGGCCAGTGACGCGGCGGCATATAAGAGCCCCGCGAGTTGCTGCACGTGTAGCCGGTCTTCTTCGCGATGTATCGCGGCAAACTGAGGATCGTTCTCACACGCGCGGGTTGTATATTTTCTGCGTTGATACAGATAAATTGGAAAGTAGACGAACCAGATCACCATGCAACAGAGGAACCATGCCGCCGGACTGCGATCTTCGCTCGTGAATCCGCCATGAGCGTGGAGCTTTTTTGCGTCCTGATACACCCACACGGCACAGATGAAAATGGAAGCAGCGATGCCTATGGGCGAAAGAACCACTCTGGCCGCTCCGACGACAAGCGCAAATATCAAACCCACCCAGACCATGATGAGCACCAGAAACAAAACCAAAAATGTTCCCAGCACCGCCATGCTCATTCCCCGGAAGATCGAAAGCGCCGAAGCACTGGCCGCCAACGGACGCGGCCAGTGGCACCATGGATGAGTGCTGTGTTACCAGCCTTTTTCGGATTTCGATATTCGTTTTTTCGGATTTGCCATTCTCATCCCGCGAGGTTGGCACGGAACTCTTTGGGCGTGAAGAACTGGTGGGAGCGTTCGTCGAGGACTGTCGCGCCGAACTGCTCGTAGATTTGAACGTATAGCCGGAAGAACGTCTTCTGCCCCGTGGCGCTGCGGGCGTTGATGGTGATGACCTCGCCGGGTTTGGGCGGGCCCTGTTCGGCGCGCACTTTCAGGATCACGCCTTCGTCGACTTCCCAGAAGAGATTCAATGTCTGCGTGGCGGCCTCGGTCTCCCACGGCAGCGGTTTGACTTTGGCCATATGCGGCACGTCGAGCAGCTTCTCCGCGACGGAATCCATGCGGCCCAGCGAGAGCAGTTCAATGGGCAGAATGCTGGCGTCTTTGGGCGGGATCGGCTCCGGTTTCCAGAAGGAAAACTGGGCGATCTCGTTGTTGTGGGAATCGGGACGTTGGTCCGGCATGGCCATGCTCTCCATCAAAGTGTATCGGCCTGCCTCACTCAAATCTCATACCCATAATACACCACTATGTGCAATTTTTTCCAGCTTTACATAACAAAATCCGATTTTCGCGCACGTGTGATCGTTGGCCGAGCGAGAAACTCACGCCTTCCGCATGGGCCGGGGGGCATTCCCAAAGCCACGGCGGGAAAACAAATCAAAGCCATTACGCCTACCTTTTCACGGCCTTCTCCGCTTCCGATCCGATGTAAATGCCGTCCAGAGTAATCGCGCGGCCAAATCTGACATTTTTGTCGCCGCTCTGGAGATCCCCGCGAACCACCGACTCAACCGATACCCAGATGGGTGTTCCAGGAGGAAATTTGTCATCGACGAATGCTTTCAAGCCGGGGGCTCTTAGAAACTTTTCACCGACAAACAATATTCGTGCCGTCTCTTGTACGCCGCCGTCCCCGTCATACGAGACCTTCAGCACGCCGGTGCCCTCTTCACACGCCTCAATGCGGCCGAGAAAATAATTCGGGGGCGGTGCGTAGGGGGGCTTGTATTGCTGGAAAGCGAAGAAGATCGCCGCTGCGCCGAGGACACAGCACAGCTTCCCGGCAGGAGATGTGCCGCCCCACAGACCCCAGATGAAGGTCCATTTGAAACGCCCGCCCTTTTCGTACAGGAACAAACCAGTGATCATGACCAGGGCGCCAGCGATGCCAATATAAAGTTCCATCGGACTCCTCCTCGGCTGGATAGGTGCAACGCAACTTTACCATTGCTGCGATATGGCTGAAAGGCGGGTTTGCGTGATGTTGAATCAAACAACGTAAAACACAGGGACGCTCATGATGAGCAGTGCTCGTATGATGCGCTCCCCGCGCCCACCCGCATCACGCCTTGCGTTTTGGCGGAGCGGATTTCGGCGGCACGTGGCCGCGCGTCTCCCAGCAGCGGCGGGTGGGAATGGCTTTGCCGGCGTTGCAGAGGTGTTCGGGATCGAACACGCTGCGCAAGAGGCGCATGCCGTCGAGGTCATTTTCCGTATAGACCTGCGGCATGAAGGCGAGCTTCTCGATGCCGATGCCGTGTTCGCCGGAGAGCGTCCCGCCGGCGGCGATGACGGCTTGCAGAATTTCATCGTTGCAAGCCAGCGCACGCTCGACCTGCGCGGGATCGCGTTCATCAAAGAGAATGAGCGGGTGCAGGTTGCCGTCGCCGGCGTGGAAGACATTCGCGGTGGCGAGGCCGTGCTTTCTGCCGCTGGCCTCGATTTTGGCCAGAACCTCCGGAAGTTTGGTGCGCGGGATGACACCGTCCTGAACATAGAAACTCGGACTGATGCGTCCGATGGCCCCGAAGGCTTGCTTGCGCGCTTTCCACAGTAGCAGGCGTTCCGCGTCGTCGCGCGCGGCGCGCACGCTGATGCAACCGTGGGTCTTGCACACGGCCATCACTTCTTCGGCGAGCGTCTCCAGACCGTCGCGCAGGCCGTCGAGTTCGATCAGCAGGACGGCTCCGGCATCCAGAGGAAACCCGAGATGCAGCCAGCTCTCGACGGCCTGGACGATGGTGCGGTCGATCAGTTCCAGCGCGGCAGGAACAATGCCCGCGCCGATGATGCCGCTCACGCCGCGGCTGGCGGCATCCACGCTGGGAAAAATGGCCAGCAGCGTCTTGATGGCTTCGGGGTTGGGCGTCAGGCGGCACCAGACTTTCGTCACGATGCCCAGCGTGCCCTCGCTGCCGGTGATCAAGCCCACCAGATCGTAGCCCGGCGTTCCCGGCGCCGGACCGCCGAAGACCGCAATCTCGCCGTTGGGCAGGACGACTTCCACGCCCAGAATGTGGTTGGTGGTGACGCCGTATTTCAAGGTGTGCGGACCGCCGGAGTTCTCCGCGACGTTGCCGCCGATGGTGCACGCGCCCTGGCTGGACGGATCGGGCGCGTAGTGGAGTTTGTGGCTGGCGCAGGACTTGGTCAGCGTGGCGTTGATGACGCCGGGCTCGACGACGGCGTAGCGGTCCTCGGCGTTGATCTCGAGAATTTTATTCATGCGCGCCAGTTCAATCACGATGGCGCGGTCGAGCGCCATCGCTCCGCCGCTCAGGCCTGTCCCCGCGCCGCGCGCCAGATACGGATGACCCGCCGCGCGGCATAGCTTGACCACCGACGCCGCTTCCGCCGCCGATGCGACGAAGACGACCGCGCCCGGCAGCGATTTATGCAGCGTGAGGCCGTCGCAATCGTAGACGAGCATCTCATCACGGTGGGTGATGACGTTGGCCGCGCCGACGAGCGCTTTCAACGCCAGCAGCAGATCGGGTTTCAGAGCGGTGGTGGAGGCGGCGGCGGAGGGAGCATTCATGATTCAAGCGCCGGGATGATGGCTGCGTTGCGCAGCACGTCACTGTTTGTCCTGCAGCGACTTATACCACTCGACGAGTTCCTGGCTATTCCGTTTGGCGATGGAGGAACCGACTTCATCGTTATCGGTTTCCGGCCAGGTGAAAACCTTGCGGCCCAGGTAGCGCTTGGTTTTGAGATCGACGATCTGGCACTCCAGCGTTGAGATGCGGCCATTCTCCCTGCGCGTGCTCATCGCCAGGTCATTGCTGATTTTTGAGTACGTGATCTCCACATTTTTGTGGCTCTCCGGGTTGAGCAGCACCACGGTGCGGACTTCGGCGGGCGTCGGCGCGCACAATTCTGGCGGCAGACGGCCAAAATCAGCATCCAGGGTGATGTCGCGGTCGATGGAACTGCGGTTGATATGCGTGACGACGCTGACGAAGACGCATTTCCCCGCGCGGCAGGTAGCGGGCGGCCCTTTGTCCGGACCGCCGGCCGCCTGCATGATGTCCCAAGCCTTGCCGAATATGAAAGGCTCTTGCTCTTTATAAGCGTCTCGAAGTTCCGACGTTCGCCAATAAACGGCGATATCGTCACCCCAGTAAATTACTGGAGCGGCGAGCAAAACTGTAATGAGTGCGACGGGGACGATCCATCCTGTGACTTTGGAGGGCTTCATCGATCATTTCCCTTCATATCAATGAATGAACACCGGTGCGCCTCGAAGTTGCGGGGCTCATAAGCCATGGCAGCCAAAGGGCTGTAGCATAAAATAAACGGGGATCGAAATAAATAACTTTGTGCATATTTTTCTGTCGAGGGTAGAAAGGCTTACGCAATCATTTAAACTGGCCGATGTACTGAGTCGTGTGCAAAGGCTTCTGGGAGGCAGCATGAAAGTCAGCATCACTTATTGCACCATGTGAAATTACCTGCCAAATGCCACCAGTCTGGCGGCAGAACTGAAGCGGAGCTTGGGAGTCGAGGCGGAACTGAAGCCGGGTACCCACGGGATCTTTGACGTCGTGGCCGACGGGCAGCTTGTGTATTCCAAGCGAAGCACGGGTAGGTTCCCGGAGCCCAACGAGGTCACTGCTTTACTGAAAGCCAAGTGACGGTTGAAAACGGCAACCCGTTAGGGCACTTAAGCCCCAACGGGGTCGGGAAATAAACGCTTGACGGAGCTACTGGCGTACAGTAGTTTCCGCGTCGGAACCCTAGCGCAATTCATGTCTTGAGGAGCCTTTCAAGTGGGACTGATTGGCCGTAAAAAAAGCCTGCTTGGTCTGGACATAGGGTCCTCCTGCGTCAAAGCGGTCGAGCTGACCCGTGTCGGGCAAGGCCTGGTCATCACCGGCATGGGCAAAGCCGAAGTCGAAACCCCCGAAACCGTCGGCGAAGCCATCTCTAAAGCCATCAAAGAAGGCGGCATCAAGTGCAAGCGCGTCTGTAGTTCCGTATCAGGGCGTTCGGTCATCCATCGCCAAGTGCCGATGATGACCATTCCGGACGCGGAACTCAAGCAGGCCATGGAGTACGAAGCCGACAAATACATCCCCTTCGACGTGACGGAAGTGCAACTGGACGCTCAGCGCCTGCGCGAAGGCAACGAGGGCGATTCCGCACCCGCGGGGCAGATGAAAGTGCTGCTCGTGGCGGCCAAGAAGACGCTGATCGAGGAGCACATTCACCTCTTGCAATCCGTGGGGCTGACTTTCCAGCACAGTGGGATCCGAAGCTTGGAATTCACGTGACTTGAAGTCGCG
>JADMIO011406724.1_pt1 | contig 88934 bp, 54 predicted proteins | sample 8958161 | NCBI WGS metagenome assembly JADMIO01 (sample SAMN16585339, study PRJNA669376) | soil metagenome | isolation source: Crop rotation soil | place: USA: Cullars Rotation, Alabama | collected 2011
CCGCGACTTCAAGTCACGTGAATTCCAAGCTTCGGATCCCACTGTGCTGGAAAGCCTCTTGCTGTAGAGCTTGCACCGCTACCTATATTGATCCGGATAACCGTATCTAAACCGTTGGCATAAGAGCGTCCGGCATCTGAATCAAATGCATCAGTAAATGATTTATATACTTTTCCTTCATTTGTTCTGAGTACGATAGTGCCCGGTATCAATCTTAAACCACCGCCATTGTGCAGGGTATCAAAAAAAGCGATACTATCGAGCGTAAGGCTTCGGATAACTAATGTTCCCCTGATCTCTAATGTATCTCCGGGGTTAATAGTTCCGCCACCCGAGTTTTTGGAAATATTCACATAACTCTTACCATAATCATAGGTGGCCGGAGCCGGATGATAAACACAAATGGAAAATTGCGCTACAGTACCTGTGCCTACAGGATTCGATCCTACCTGGGAGACCCTCACATAATAAGTATTACCTACAGTAAAGCTTGAATAAGTGATTGAAGTTGTTCCGCAGGCAAGTGAAGTAAGAGATGCGCAGTTACCACTATATAATTGAATCTCGGGGTTTGTAATATTGGCACCCAGTGAGCTGATGCTGATCAGTTCATAAGTACTTCCTGCAACGAACTTGTACCAAACATCATAATGTGTACCGACAGATTCACAACCAGCAGGTAAGCCAGCTGTTGCAGTAGAAAGGTCGAGCGATCCTGTTGTGTTCGAACAAGTAGTTCCCGGAGTTAAAGAAATTGCTCCGGCACAATCATCGTTTGCAGGAGGCCCCTGCAAACACAAATCATAATCATATTTTGTAGCAGACCCGGAACCAGTAGGAGCGGTAGTCACATAAATTCTGAGATAATAAAATGTTCCGACTGTAAGACTATTCACTACTAACCGCGAGGATGCACTCTGGCAGGCAAGGGATACAAAACCAGCACAGGCAGCACCACTCAACACCTGCATGTAAGTAGAAGCAGCTGACATGTTTGATCCAAAATTCGCAAGCGTAACTGTATGCGTAGTTGCTGTTGCCTGGAACCTGAACCACATATCATATGTAGTGGTTGCAGTTGCACCACCACAGGCACCTGTAGGTGCAGCGTTAGTAGCGTTCTTAATATTATATGTAGTATAGCTACAAGTAGTGCCTGGCGTTACAGTAACAACGCCTGAACAGTTATCATTGGCTGGCTGAGCATAAGTAATAGTCGAGATTACCAGAGTGAAAGTGGTGGCGATAAGTAGGCGAAAGCAGTTTAATATGCTTAAACGGTTCTTCATATTGGATTGAACAAGGATGAACAAATTAATAACTTTTACAAATCAATTACAATAGCATTTATGCCCAAATTTTATAAGTAGTTTTACTAAATAAAATCGGGCAGAAACACTAATGGATTAATTGCCAGTGCTGTTTATCTTGTGCTCGTCCAAAATCCGAAAAGCCAATGTCACCACTTCTACAACGGGTACTAATACTCGTCATCACTACTACACTTAGCTTTAATGTATTTGCACAAGCTCCTGCCAACGACAATTGCACGGGTGCTACAAACATTACACCTGTGACTTCCTGTGGAGGTACGCAATACAACATTCAGAACGCAACATCTTCAGGTGTTACAAGTACATGTAATGCGACCACCAATGATGTGTGGTTTCATTTTCAGGTACCGGCAGGTGTAACTCTTGTAAGTATAAGCCTCTCTTCGTTGGGTTCGAGCCTTACTACGAGCAATACTTATATAGAATTATATAATGCAGCGGTATGCGGAAGTGTCACTTCCGGTAATACGCTGGGTTGTGCAAATGCCGCAACGGGTATTAATGCCAGTGGACTAACAGCAGGAGCGACTTATTATTTCAGAGTGTTTACTTCAGCAACTCCAACAGGTAACCCTGCATCAAAATGGAATTTTACTGTTTGCGTTTCATATCAACCTCCTCCAACTAATGATAATTGCGGAACAGCAACAGCTCTTACCATCGGATCAGGTACTTCAGGTTCTGTTTGGCTGGCTACTACCAGTGGAAGTGTTCCTGTAGGTTGTGCAACCGGAACTCCTGATGATGATGTATGGTATTCCTTTGTTGCAACTGCTGCCTCACATTCAATATCTCTCAGTTCTGTTGGTAGCGACCTTTCAACTTCTGGTAGCAGAATGCAGCTTTTCTCCGGTTCATGTGCTTCATTGACATCAGTTGCCTGTGGTACAACATCCATAGCCGCTTCATCACTAACAATCGGAAATACATATTATGTAAGAGTATATTCAGCAGGAGCGGGTTCGATCGGAACATTGCCTTCCGGTTCAGGATTTACAATAACTGCGAGCGTGAGCCCGGGTAACGATGATTGCTTAAACGCATATTTAGTACCTACATCAACCAGTACATATAATGCAGAAGGAACTGTTGTTGGTGCAACTACGAGCAGTGGTATTCCGATCGGTTCCTGCACCGGTACACCTGATGATGATATCTGGTTCAAATTTGTCGCGACAAAATCGGCTCCGACAATTACATTAAGCAGTGTAGGCTCAAATCTTTCGGGTTCATCAAGAATACAATTATTCTCCGGAACCTGTGCGTCGCTCACTTCCCTTTCATGCGGAACAACATCGATTGCAGCTTCCTCGCTCGCTGTGGGTAATACTTATTATATCCGTGTTTATTCAAGTGGTGGTACAGCAATATCATCTAATGGTAGTTTCAATATTGCAGTAGTAGATCCTACTCCTGATATTGTAACAGACTCGACTACTACATTATTTAATGTAGACACAGTGTGCAGACAACTGGGTTATCCATGGGAGATCACTTATGGTCCGGATGATTCTTTATGGATCACAGAAGCGAGAGGATATCGTGTATTACGTATCAGTGCCAGCCGTACACAATCGCAAAAAAATGCAACGCCTCAACAGATATTAAAGATCCCTCTCGGAGGGTCGGAAGTATCTTTCTCAAGAAGCATTGGTACCTGGCCACAGGGAGGTATGCAGGGATTGGCAATTCACCCCGATTTCTTAACCAATCCGGCAAAACGATGGGTTTACCTGGCTTATGTTTATTCCGGGACCTGTGGATCGAGCCCGCCATCGGCCTGTATTTTCCGGACAAAGATCGTCCGCTGCCAGTTTTATTATGCGGCTGATGCTTCGAATCCATCTTCATTGCCCAAGCATGATACACTGGTTATCCTGGATACTGTGATCTCTAATCTTCCGGGAAGTAATGACCATAATTCCGGAAGGATGAAGATCGGACCTGTAACCGAGAATGGTACTTATAAACTTTATTATACTATTGGTGATATGGGTGCAGGTCAATTTAACAATGCATCCAGAACCAATAACGCACAGAATAAAGATACCTGTGAAGGAAAGATCCTTCGGTTGAATACTGAGCCGGACCTTGATCCGGATTATGGTGTGGTACATGAATTCAATACCTGGCGACAATGGATACCGAATGATAATCCTTTCAAACATTCTGTCTTTACATCGCTCCCGACACCCATATTCAGTTATGGTCACCGCAATGCGCAGGGACTTGCCTGGGGTAATGTGAACGGGACCTGGAGATTGTATAGCTCTGAACATGGAGATCACTCGGACGATGAAGTGAATATTATACAGGAGGGTATGAATTATGGATGGCCGAAAGTAGCCGGTTGGGCTGATAATAATTATACAACCGATGATGATGCTACGGATGGCTATACGTTCAATAATGTGCTGGCCAATGCGAATGTGACCAGTGAAACAACATGGGCCAATGCGCAACCCAACTATCAGAATCCATTGTTTGATTTCTTCAACTGGAATCCTGCTATGATCGAGCCCAGCAATACCGGTAATATTTTCAACTGGCCGACCATTGCACCTTCGAGCATTGATTTCTATAATGGTGGTATACCTGGCTGGAAAAATTCATTGCTGGTAACATCACTCAAATACGGAATGTTCAGATTAAAGCTCAACTCAAACGGTACGCTTATCGATAGTACCGCTTCTTCGAATGTGGTAGATACCTTTCCTATCCTTCACGGATGGAGAGTAAGAGATATTGCACTTAATCCATCCTATACAAGCGGACAAATGTGGGTTGTTATTGATAGTTCCGGATCTACATCCGGACCTACAGGTGGATTCAGTGGTGGTAGCTCTTCTACTAAAGACGGAGGAAAAGTATTGAGGCTTACTTATAAGAATGTGATCACGCTTCCTGTACATTATCTCACGTTTACCGGAAAATTATTAACTGATAAAACGATCCTGCTGAACTGGTCTGCTGAAACAGATCAGGACCACAATTATTTCGATGTAGAAAAATATATCGGGGGAACCTGGGTAACGATCGGCCGGGTAACTGGCGGACCTCCGTACAGATTCATCGATGCGAGTCCGATCATTGGAGATAACGTATACCGGCTCAGGGAAGTTGAATTAACTGGTAAACTGAATTACAGTAAGATCGTGAATGTGAAGTATGAGCCATCTGCATATATCGTTAATGTATTCCCGAATCCGGTTCGCGATAACTTGAATTTCCGCATCGCAGCACCGGCATCTTCGATACTTCAGATAAGCGTTACCGATATGCAGGGTAAGCTGATCTATAGTAAAGCAGTAAAAGCAGAAAACGGCCTGGTCAATCATACGATTCAGACGCAGGGATGGGTTTCGCAACTGTACCTGGTGAATGTAACTGCTAAGGATGGCAAGGTGATATTTGCAGATAAGTTCATGAAAGAGCAATAAAGAACATTAGATCCTACATACGTACCCAACTGGAAGCTGATTAACAACATTGTTGATTAAATGTCCAATTCAATGAAAAAATTAACTGCCTGCAGTTGGGTATTGTTATTAGCCGTATCATCATTCGCACAGCAGGATCAGAAAGACAGCTCTATCCTGCTCGATAAGGTAACTATCCATGCCTTCGCACATAATCGTCAGTTAACTGATGTAACGGCTTCGGTAAATTATATAGGAGCCAGGCAACTCAATCGTAGTAATGACCTCTCATTGTTGCAGGCCATCAATGGTATTGCCGGTGCAAGAATGGAAGAAAGGTCGCCGGGAAGCTACAGGATGAACCTTCGCGGCAGTACGCTCCGTTCTCCCTTTGGTGTACGAAATGTGAAAATATACTGGAACGAGATTCCTTTAACGGATCCGGGGGGAGGTACATATCTCAATCAGCTTTCTTTTTATAACATAAGTTCTGCAGAAGTCATCAAAGGACCCTCCAGCAGTATGTATGGTGCAGGTGCAGGTGGTGCATTACTGCTGAATAGCGGTACGGAGAATTTTCAATCCGGTGCCAATTTAAGTTTCATCAGTGGAAGCAATGCATTGGTTAACCTGAATACGGAATATCGATTTGGTGATCAAAACCGTAACAATATTATCAGCTATACGCATCAGCAATCGGACGGTTATCGCAATCATACTAACATGCGAAGGGATATCATTACCTGGGAATCGGATATCCATTGTAACAGCAAACAGGAACTGAAAGCAAATGTATTTTATGGCGATCTGTATTATCAGACACCCGGCGCGCTGACAAAAGCGGAATACGATAAGGACCCGCGAATGCCAAGGCCTAAAACAGCAACGCTGCCCAGTGCCGACCAGGCAAAAGCGGCCATCTTTCAAAAAACATTCCTGGCAGGAATGACAAATAAGTTTGTACTGAACGACCATTGGCAGAATAACAGTATGGTTTATGGAGCGTTCACTTCGTTTAAAAACCCCACATTCCGTAGTTATGAGCGCAGAACTGAACCGCATTTTGGTGCAAGAACCGTATTTCAATGGCAAAAGAACATGAAAAAAGGACTGATGCAATTGCTTATTGGCTCAGAAATGCAAAGAGGTTTTTTTAATACGAAGACATTTACCAATGCAAATGGTAATCCGGGAACTCCGCAAACGGATGATGATCTGAATAACTGGACTTATTTTGTTTTTACGCAGGCTGATCTTAAGCTGGATGATAATCTCAACATAACGGCAGGAGTAAGCCTGAATCGTTCTTCTGTAACTATTACAAGACTTTCAGTTGCTTCATTTGTACCCATAACAAGAAATTATGGCAGCCAGTGGATGCCACGTATCGCTGTTACAAAAAGAGTGATTAAAAATCTCTGGATATACGGTGGTTTATCAAAAGGATTTTCTCCTCCAACAGCAGCTGAACTATTGCCAGGTTCGGTCAGTATCAATACTACTCTTCAGCCGGAGCAGGGAAAGAATGCTGAGATCGGTGTACGGGGAAATTTTTTCGGAAGGAAGCTGAATATTGCTGTTACACAGTTTTTCTATTCGCTGAAGAATGCGATCGTTGTTCGCAAGGATGCATCCAATGCAGATTACTATGTCAACTCGGGAGGTACCCGCCAGAACGGAACAGAAATGGAAGCCAGCTGGACGATCCTATCGGCACCGAATGGATTCATTACCGGCGCATTACTAACGGTAGCGTATACGCGATCTGATTTTCATTACACACAGTTCAAGCAGGGAACCAGTGATTATTCCGGCAAGCAGCTTCCAAGTGTTCCCCTCAATACGATGGCCATATCAGGAGATCTCATCATGAAAAAATCAGTAATGCTGAATATTAATTATTATTACAGCGATCCTGTTTTTCTGAACGATGCCAATACCGGAAAGGCTTCAGCCTATCATCTGCTGGGAGCCAGGCTGGGATGGAAGATCAGGCGTATGCCACAATTACCCCTGCAATTATTTGTCGGAGCTGATAATCTTTTGGATCAGCGATACAGTTTGGGGAATGATATCAATGCTGCCGGGGATCGATTTTACAATACTGCCCCCGGCCGAAATTTTTACGCAGGTATAAAATTGCAATGGAATAAAAAAGATTGATATAAATACGATTTATTTAGTCGTATAATTACCTTTTTCGCTTTAAATGGGTTGTTCTGACAGATAAACCTTCCTTTTTTAGGGAAGGTTTTTTTCATTAGGATACTAGTAGTTTGTCTTAGCATTTATAAGCCTATTTCTTATTTCGGAAAGAAGCAATCTGCTCTGTAAAATATCGGGTGCAACTACTTTGTTAACTGTTTGGCATTTTGTTAAGTTTATATTACAAAATCTCAACCCATGAAAACAAGAATCCTCATTTTTCTCGCCCTTTCAATCACCATTCTGACTGCGGCGGGAGCCTTTTCCCACAGGAAACAAATTGTAGACAGGAAGAACGCAGTAAAACCGGTGGAACCAGTATTCAATATGATACATGGTCACCGCCAGGGCAAAGGAGCTACTATTCAATGGAGTTCCAGTGCTACATCGTCTACAGTCATTTGTTTCGATGTATTAAGGACGTATGAAGATCCTAACGACCCTTATGCTGTATGGGATGTTGTTGGATCACAGAACTGCAACAATTCGAGAAACTACAAAAACACGGAAACTCCTGTTTCTGCAGGTTTGATCAGCTATGTTGTAGTAGCTTCCATGGTAGGAGGCGGTACTGTGAATTCAGACATTGTGACCATACAGAAAGTACAACATTAATACCCGGACAGATGCTGCGGAAGGGAGAAATGGTCTTTCCGCAGCAGCCAGGTATTGAAGAACCAGAACTTAAAAATCCGGCCTATGAAGCGTTTTCTACTCGTGCTGCTGTTGGCAGGCCATCATTATATAACGAGCGGGCAAATCACCACCCCGCTGATCAAGGCCAGGTTTGGCGTTGATGCTGATGTACGCGCTAATTATTTCAATGGGCTCGTACAGGCAAGTAACGACGACTGGTACAATCTTCTTGTAGCTGATACTTCCGGAAAGGCAGTCATTGATACTACCGGCTGTGCCGCTATCGTGGCAGGCTATCTCACTGATGTTTCTCCTTTCCCAAAAAGAATGGCAAGCATGTACCGGACAATGAGCCGGCCTCCGTTTACCGTAGTAAACAACAGGCTGTGGCTGGATGCTTTATTTGTTAGGGACTATCATGGAAATGATACTACCGTATTTACTTCAGGTTCCGATAAAAATGGAATGAGTCCTTTTGACTGGACAGGCGGTATCCAGGGAATTCCTGACAAGAACGATATCCTCGATACATACATTCATATCAGAAGAGCAGGCCCGAATACGACCGACTCTTTATTTTTCTTTGGAGGTATCTCACTAGATAATACTACCGGTAACCGTTACTTCGACTTTGAAATGTACCAGACCGATATTTATTATGATCGCGTTTCAGGTAAATGGTTTGGTTATGGTCCTGACTTCGGACATACCAGCTGGACATTCGATGCAGCCGGTAATGTTCTGAAACCTGGAGATATTATTTTCTCGGCAGAATACCAGAGTTCAACACTGACAAAGATCGAAGCCCGTGTTTGGGTAAAGAAAACCGACTGGCAAACGATTACACCTACTGCCTGGACCTGGAGCGGTTTATTCGATGGAGCGAATTCAGGAGCCACTTATGGTTATGCGAGCATTCAACCTAAAACAGCCGGTGCTTTCTATTCTGGTTTGGGTTCTGCCAATAATACCTGGGCAGGATGGTTCCGCCTGATACTTCAGGATAATACAGTAGCAGTGAACTATGCGAAAGATCAGTTCATGGAATTTGCTGTGAACCTGAGTAAGCTCGGACTCGACCCTGTTACACAGATTGGCGGAGACATTTGCGGTACACCATTTAACCGTATCGTCATCAAAACAAGAGCATCAGCATCCTTTACAGCCGAATTAAAAGATTTTGTTGCGCCTACCGACTTATTCCTGGCACCACGTGTTGATATCACCACACAAACACCTTCTATTTGTGACACCATGAGTGTTGCACAGGTATATATTACCAATCCGATACCAAGCTCTGTTTATCAATGGTCGACACCTAACGGGCACATCATTGGTAATACGAGTGGTACTTATATCTGGGTGGATATGCCCGGAATTTATATTGTAAAGCAATACCTGCAGGCAGGATGCTCGATGTATGCCAGCGATACGATCGAAGTGTATGGATTCGAGCATTGTATCATTCTTGAAAAGAACCTGATCGATTTCAGGGCTTCATTGAATAATGGAATAGCAAGACTGGACTGGACATTATTAAATAATGCGGAAGCCATTTATTTTGATATTGAAAGAAGTTTGGACGGAATAAATTTCACATCGGTTGGAAGGATCAATGCACAGCCGATGGGCGGTATTGTGAACTATATTTATAATGATCCTGTTGCCGATCCGCAAAGGGATATTTATTACCGTATCCGTTTCTGGAAAAGAACAGGACATAATGAATACAGTGAGATCAGGAAACTATCCTTAAGAGATCCGATGGGAAAAGGAGTGATCGTTTTCCCTAATCCGGCGAATACTGATGTACAGGTGCAGGTTTATATACCGGACAATGAAAAAATATTGCAGGTAAAATTGTTTGACTATTCCGGCAAGCTGGTGAACGAATTCAAGCGATCAGTCAGAAAAGGGTATAATAGTTTTACTATCGATGATCTTTCGAAATATCCGCGCGGACTTTATCACCTGGTGTTCCAGGCCGGACAGCAGCGATACAATGAGAAACTGATGCTGATACACTGATAACAGTGACTACATTTGTACTATGTACACGCTGAAAAAGTCGCTGGGTCAGCATTTCCTGAAAGATGAGCACGTATGCCGTAAGATAGTAACTGCATTAAAAGAAAAGCCATTTACACAATTACTGGAAGTAGGGCCGGGCGGAGGAGCCCTCACAAAATATTTGCTTGATCTACAGGGTATCGGTTTCAAAGCTGTTGAGCTGGATGATGAAAAGGTACAATACCTGCTGATGACCTATCCGCAACTTGAAGGAAAGATCATTCACCGCAGTTTCCTGGAGATCGATAAACCCTTTGAAGGACCATTTACCATTGTTGGCAATTTCCCCTATAATATTTCAACGGAGATCCTTTTCCGTACTCTCGAATGGAAAGAAAGTGTAGAGTGTATGGTGGGAATGTTTCAGAAAGAGGTTGCACAACGTATTGCCGCAGGAGAAGGAAGTAAAGTTTATGGAGTAACGAGTGTGCTCGTGCAGGCATTTTTTGATGTCCAATATCTTTTTGAAGTGAATGAAGGGGCTTTTCAGCCGCCCCCTAAAGTAAAGAGTGCTGTTATTCGCTTATTGCCGAAACAGATACCTGTTGAAATGAAGTCGGAAAAAGATTTTAACCTGCTGGTAAAAACTGCCTTCAATCAGCGGAGGAAAACATTACGCAATGCATTGAAAGGATTATTCACAACAGATATATTGAGCAGGGAAGTATTCTCCAAAAGAGCCGAGCAATTGTCGGTGAATGCTTTTGGTAAGCTCAGCTTTGAAATGAAATGAAAAAAGTAATTATTACAGCGAGCGCACATGATCATTTAAAGAATGGATTGATCCGGCAGGGTTACGATGTGATGTATTTGCCTGCCATCAGCTATGAAGAATTGGGTTTAATAATAGGGGATGTTACGGGATTGGTGATCACCACACGGATAAAAGTGGACAAAGAGCTCCTTGATAAAGCAGGTCAGCTGAAATGGATCGGCAGGCTGGGTAGCGGAATGGAACTGGTGGATACTGTATACGCCGAAGCAAAAGGCATCAAATGCGTAGCGAGTCCGGAAGGGAATCGTAATGCTGTAGCAGAACATGTGCTGGGAATCCTTCTGAATCTCATGCACCGTATCTCCCGTTCGCAGAATGAAGTGCGTGATAAAATATGGAAAAGAGATGAAAATCGTGGAACGGAATTAAAAGGAAAAACGGTGGGCATCATCGGCTTCGGAAATACCGGCAGCAGCTTTGCGAAATTGCTGCAGGCTTTTAATGTAACAGTGCTGGCCTATGATAAATATAAGCAGGGGTTTGGAAAGGATAATATAAAAGAAGCGAACATTGAACAGGTTTGCAGGTATAGTGATGTGATCAGCTTTCATGTACCATTAACGGATGAAACATTGCATATGGCCAATGCATCATTTTTTAATGCATTGCAGCAGCGGCCCTATTTTTTAAATGCATCGAGAGGAAAAGTGGTTGATCTTGCTGCATTGACAGAAGCATTGAAAAATAATAAGATCGCGGCAGCAGGACTGGATGTATTGGAAAATGAGAAACCGGAGAACTGGCAGGGAAAACAAAAAGAAGAGATCGAGTGGCTGCTGGAACAGGATAATGTTATCATCACACCTCATATTGCAGGGTATAGTCATGAAGCTTTTTATAAGATGGCAGAAGTGTTGCTGGAGAAAATTGTACCTTTTGATAACTAAACAGCAGCCAATGAAAAAAATAGTATTGCTGATTGCAGTGATCGCAGTATTCGCGCACTGCAATAATAAAAAAGAAGATAAGCCTGAAACGAAAGCAGAAGAAAAGAAAGCGGATGACAGCATTACTTATCCTTTCACTGCTGCCTATTCATCAGATATGAGCATGGGAGATCCCAATCATGCAAAAATTGTTCTCGACTTTATAAAATCCTTTGAAGAAAGAAGGTTCACGGATATGCGGGCATTGATGGCAGATACTTTTGCAATCGATCTTGCAGATGGGAACAAATACAGGGGTACAGCTGACAGTGCAATGAAAATGGTGCAACGGGTCACTGATATGTATGCAAGTGCAAGGATAACTATTGATGCATGGATGCCCATTCATTCCAATGACAGGAATGAGGATTTTGTACTTGTTTGGGAAAGGGATTACTATACGGGTAAGGGCGGCCATATGGATTCGTTGGGATACCATAATGTATACCAGGTAAAGAACAATAAGATTTCCTATTGTGCTGAATTTCAAATGAAATTGAAGCCAGAGGAAGACAATAAATAAGGCTTGTGCGCTGGTTATATCCGGAAAATTTTTTTATCTTTGGAATAATAAATAATGCAACGCTTCAGCAAAAACTGGGGCGTTGTTATTTTTTTCTTTTTCCAAACAGGAGGTGAACATGTCCGACATACAATATGTGACGAAAGAAACGCTGGAGCAGATGAGGCATGAGCTGCAACGCATGAAAGCGGTGGACCGCCCGGCGGCCAGCCGTGCCATTGCAGAAGCAAGAGAAAAAGGTGATCTGAAAGAGAATGCAGAATATGATGCTGCAAAAGAATCCCAGGGATTGCTGGAAGCAAAAATTGCAGCGCTGGAAGGGTCATTGGCCAATATCCGCATCATCGATGAGTCGAACATCGATACCAGCAAAGTATCTATTCTTACAAAAGTTACACTGACCAATCTCAATACAAAAAAGCAGGTCACTTACCAGATCGTGAGTGAAAAGGAAGCTGACCTGAAGCTGGGTAAGATATCAGTTACATCTCCGATTGGGAAAGGTGTTCTTGGTAAAATAGTAGGCGATACTGCCGAGGTGCAGGCACCGGCCGGTGTACTGAAATTCAAGATCGAGAATATTTCAGCATGAGCATCTTTTCAAAGATCATTGCAGGAGAAATTCCATCTTATAAGATTGCAGAGAATGATAAGTTCTATGCATTCCTGGATATATTTCCATTGAGGGAAGGACATGTGCTGGTTGTGCCGAAGCAGGAGGTTGATAAATTATTTGACCTGCCCGATGCGTATTTAAGCGAAATGCTTGTTTTTGCAAAACCCATTGCACATGCGATCGAAAAAGCATTTAAATGCAATCGCTGTGGTATGAGTGTTATAGGACTGGAAGTTCCTCATGCGCATATGCATTTGGTACCGATCAGTTCTTCGAGGGATTTGGATTTTACGCAGACGAAAATGAAAATATCAGAAGAGAAGCTAAAAAATATTCAACAAAAAATATTGGATAATCTTGTTTAGTTTTTATTAAAGAGATATGCCTTGATGTTATTTAATGATAGGTCTAAAGAAGCAACCACTCCATTATATTTTACTTCTTTCAACGGGTAATAACAATAGCACGGGTCCCTTTTCGCTTGTTTTTCTGTTAAGTGAACATAATTGACAAATAAAGTATCATCTGGTCCGTATTCATAATCTAAGTAATAAGTTTTTATATTTTCATCCCCGCTAATAAAGCCAATGTTCCTGGTAGTTTGTATTCCTAAATCATAGGCTTGTACACCCGCTTCATTAACAGCCCTGGTAAAGTCAGTAACATATTTTTTGATATTATTTTCATAGTAATACATTCTCATATTATTAAGTACCGAGTCGGGAAGTCTTGCTCCATTGGATTTAATAACGAAAAAAATAGAGTGAGGAGGTAAATAAGGCCCATTAAAATCTTTATTACATGTAATTGATAAAGCAGACCATAAGAATATTAAAAACAATGAACGTTTCATAAGCTATTTTTTTAGGTTAGAGCTTATTTTAATTCTTAAAATTAACAGTGATCCGATAATTGCCGGAATTATAAGGTTAATCAACCATATACCAGCTGTCGCGAAAGTCATTCCTAATAAATTGCTGCTGAAAAGTCCTGTAATTGTTGTAACAACTTTTCCTCTTTGCGCCAGCTCTGCAATAGCTATCGTAGGTATTACGGCCATTACGAAAAAAGAAACGGTAACTGACCATAATGAATCCCACCAGGAAATATTTACGTCAAAAAAAGTGAACAGGAGATAATATTGAAGAAGAAATACAGAATAACGAATTAAAGAAAGAAAAAGCAGGCGGGAAAGCAAATTAGTGTCAAATGTTTCAATTGCTGCTACGAGATAATTGAACTTTTTATTTTTCGGAAGCTTTTCAGCCCATCGGACAATAAAAGATAAGCGATAATAAAAAAGTAAAAGTATAATGGTGACCGTGATAGTACCATAAATAATAATATTCATCCAGGCTGGACTTAATAGTTCTGCGCTTAAAATTTTGTTTTTCAAAACAAATAAGCCAACACAACCTGCTAACAATGTAATGATAAGCTGACTCAAGCTCCCAACGATAGTGGTAGAGATCGTTCTTAACCTGTTTCCCTCATCCATATACAGCACTCTTCCTAAATATTCGCCGATACGGTTAGGAGTGCTTACCGAAAAGGAAACGCCGGAGAATACTGCTTTTAAAGATCGGAACCAGCTTACTTCCTGTATCGGCTTAACAGAAATTTTCCATTTTAATGCTTCAATGCCCCAGTTAACGATCATCAGAATAATAACGGCAATTAATAATAATATTCTTTTTCCGCTCATCGATTCGCGGATATTCTGCCATGTGCTTTCAATATGAGGCTGATGTTTTACCTGCTGATAAATGGACCAGGATAACCAGAGGAAAAGTAATGGACCAAGGAAGTAATTGATGAAGATTTTGATATTTCGGTTCAGCTTCATTAATCTTGTAAAAATACAGTCCTCCTTGCAAAAGCCTGATAAAATCATACTCGGTATTGATCCTGGTACGCTGGTGATGGGATATGGAATTATCAGTGTGAAGAATAACCAGGCTTCACTTCTGGAACTGGGTGTGCTCAAGCCCGGTCGCGTAAAAGATAATTACAAACGTTTACAATTAATTTTTAATACGGTCAGCGGGTTGATCATTAAATATGAACCCACACATTTTGCGATTGAAGCACCATTCTTTGGAAAGAATGTTCAAAGTATGCTGAAGCTCGGCAGAGCACAGGGAGTTGCCATTGCTGCAGCGATGCGTCATGGATTAGAGGTCACAGAATATTCTCCGAAAAAAGTAAAGCAGTCAATAACCGGTAATGGAAATGCTGACAAAGAGCAGGTGATGAAAATGCTCAAAACACTATTATCATTTGAAGACCATCCGAAATATTATGATGCTACCGATGCGCTGGCAGTAGCATTATGTCATCATTACCAGATCCATTCAGTAATTGCTAAGTCAGTTAAATCATTGAAAGGCTGGGATGATTTTGTGAAGAAAAATCCTACGAGAATCAGAAAATGAATATAAATAGTCTTCACCGCAGAGAACGAGAGATGCAGAGTTAACGCAGAGATTTCCTAACCGCAAAGTCGCTAAGGTGCGATGTAAGCAACAACTCTGCGAAATCTCAGCGCTCTCATGTTCTCTGCGGTTAAGTATCAATTTTAAAAAACTCCTTCGCTCTGATCCCTCTTTCAGTTCTTTCAAGTGTACAGCATTCATGGACGGGATCATGCTCAAAAAATAACACATAGTCCCCATCCACCGCTTCATTTAAAAAAGATTTCTTTTCATTCAGTGTTGTCAGCGGAAACATATCGTAAGCCATTACATAGGGAAGAGGGATGTGTCCCTGTGAAGGCAGCAGGTCCGCCATATATACAATTGTTTTGCCTTTATATTTTACCTGGGGCAGCATCATGGCTTCTGTATGCCCGTTGACGAACCGAATGGAAATATTATCTGCAAAGCTGGTCTCACCCAAACGGTCTGCCGATTCTTTTGCAACAGAAATATGCTTTAACTGGCCGGATGATTCGATCGGCAATATATTTTCTTTCAGGAAAGAAGCTTTTTCCCGATCGTTCGGATGAACAGCCCAGTCCCAGTGATCCTTATTGCTCCAGTAAACTGCATTAGGAAAAGCAGGCACTAACTGATCCCCTTTGCGGATAATAGATCCTCCGCAATGATCGAAATGCAAATGTGTAAGAATAACATCTGTAATATCATTGCGATTGAATCCGTATTTCGCGAGGGATTTATCCAGGCTATCATCGCCATGCATATAATAGTAACTGAAAAATTTTGCATCCTGTTTATCGCCCATGCCATTATCCACCAGTATCAATCGTTTGCCATCCTCTATCAATAAAGAACGCAATGCCCATGAGCACATATTATTTTCATCTGCGGGATTGATCTTATCCCAGATGCTTTTGGGAACCACACCGAACATGGCGCCGCCATCCAGCTTAAAATAACCCGTATTGACCGCATACAATTTCATTCTTTCCTTGTTTTTACCGCATTTGTATACAATAATAACAGCAAGCCGATCACAAAGAAGATGGCGAGTGCCAGCACTGAATTTCTCTGCGTGCCTGTAATTTCTGTAATGTAGCCGAATAAGAATATGCCAACCACTGCTGCAAGCTTTTCCGTTACATCATAAAAGCTAAAGAACGAAGCAGTGTCTTTTGTTTCAGGCATCAGCTTGGCATAGGTAGAGCGGCTCAGCGATTGTATTCCCCCCATTACAAATCCTACCGCAGCGCCAAGTGCATAAAACTCATAGATGCCTCCTTTGGGCAAGAAAAAAGCAACCACGCATAATCCGATCCAGAATAATACCAATAGCATCAATGTCTGAATATTTCCTATCCTTGATGAAAGCCAGGAGATAACATAAGCACCAGGTATGGCTATGATCTGAATGATCAGAATGGAAATGATAAGATTGTTTGTTGGAATTTCCAGTTCTCCTTTTCCATAAAGCGCTGCAACAAGCATGACCGTTTGCACCGCCATATTGTAAAAGAAGAAAGAAAACAAATACCGCTTCAGCTTCGGCAATTGCTTTACTTCGGTCCATACTTTCTGTAGTTCCTTATATCCCTTCGATAAAATATTATTTTGTAGATCTCCGGAACCTGCAGCGGCAGGCCTGGGTAAACGGCGAAGAGAAAATTGTCCGAATGCCCACCACCAGACCCCTACCAGTAAAAAAGATATCTGTGAACCTTTTCCTATGGTAATACCGAACGTATCATGCATCATCACAAAAACAAAACAGATCAGTTGCAGTAATACACTTCCGATATATCCCCAGGCAAAACCTTTTGCACTCACCCGGTCGCGGTCCTGTGGCGCAGCAATCTCCGGGAGAAATGAATTATAAAACACCTGGGCTCCCCAGAATCCAACACAGGCGATAATGATAGCAATGATGCCTAATGTGAGTGTATCCTTTTCAAAAAAGAACATGGATGCGCAGGCAATGCTTCCCAATGTGAGATAAAAATTCAGAAAATTCTTTTTGTTGCCGCGGTAATCGGCAATAGAAGAAAGAAGAGGCGACATCACCGCTACGATCAGCATGGCGAATGCCAGTGCGTAATTATATAATGCGGTATTTTGAAATTGTCTTCCCATAAATGTTACCATAGAGCCCGACACATCTTTATTGTCGACCGCTACTGATTCGAAATAAGTGGGGAAGATCGTTGAAGTAATTACAAGGTTGTAAGATGAGCTGGCCCAATCATACATAGCCCATCCATTGATGACTTTTTTTGAAGCAGTTTGCATATGATGCAATTTAACCTTTAATTACTCCTGCAGCGATGAGCGCCAGCAACGCGATACCTGCAATGATGCGGTACCAGCCAAAAAAACGGAAACCATGCTTTTGCAGGAAGCCGATAAAAAATTTGATCGCCAGCATAGCTACTACAAATGCAACAGCATTTCCGATGAGAAACAGTTTTATATCTCCGTCGCCCAGGGTTTTGTATCCTTTGAATAATTTATAACCGGTAGCTGCTGCCATTGTCGGCACTGCCAGGAAAAAAGAAAATTCAGCAGCCAGCTGTCGCGTTAATTTTTGCTGCATGCCACCAATGATCGTTGCAGCACTACGGCTTACACCGGGTATCATGGCGATGCATTGCCAGATACCTATGATAAAAGCCTTCGGAAAACTGATCTGTTCTTCTTTATGAATAAGCGGCCGGTTAAAAATATTATCTACAAATAAAAGTATAAGGCCACCCGCTACCATGGTAATGGCAACTGTTAGCGGACTATCCAGCAACTGATCGATCTTATCAGAAAAAATAAATCCCAGTAATAAAGCAGGTATCACTGCAAAGATCAGCTTGCCATAAAAAGCAGCACCACCGGCCCCTACCTTAAACGGTGTCATGAATTTTTTCCAGTAAAGAATAACGACAGCGAGAATAGCACCCAGCTGAATGCCTACAGTAAAGAGCCTTGTGAATTCAGAGCTTTCAACTCCCAGTAATTTTTCAGCAATGATCATGTGCCCGGTGGAAGATACAGGCAGGAATTCGGTCAGTCCCTCAACAATGGCGATAATAATGGCATCGATAATGCTCACGCCGTCCGGGGCTTTTTGAAGATCGCGAAAATCTCGATGATCAAACCAGCCAGGATAAGTAAAGGGGCAATTGTAATGCGCATTGGACTATAAACAGCATTTTTATCAAAGACGTTCGGATCGGCATTGCTTTTTCCGCCCGACATCAGGATCATACCGAGAGCGATCACTACGATCCCGACAAGCATCCATCTGTAATTATCACGCGTAAAAATGCCAGGTGAACTTTTTGTAGCTGCTGTTTGCTTTGATGTTGCCATAATACAATTTGGGAGCGCAATTTAATATAAATCGTCCAACTTCATCCGCAGGTATTTTACGATACTCCGGTTGGTGCTGAAGAGCGTGATACCTATACCAATAACCACCAGTAAAAAGAAGAGCATTAGGAGTTTACCGGTATTGCGCAGGTCTTTCAGGTTAGGAATAAAACTTTCGAAAATCGTGATCAGGCCGTATATGATCAGGATAGCGATCATTGCGGCTATCGCTCCGTTGATGATCGCGCGGATATTCATGGGACGCGAAATAAATTTCCTGGTAGCACCCACCATCTGCATGGTCTTAATCAGAAAGCGGTTGCTGTACATGGCCAGGCGAATAGTATTGTCGATAAGAATGATGGACAGAATAGAAAATATGATCGCGATGATGATGAGTCCGACCAGCACCCATTTTACGATAGGCCCGATCTTTTCAACTACAGCGGAAGGATAATCGACACTTTCCACAATGAGCGGACGGTTGATCAGGTCCTTGCGGATAGATTCCAGCGTATCCTTATTGACATAATCGCTTTTAAGATTGAATTCAAGAGAAGCTTTTAGGGGATTTTCTTCCAGGATATTTGAAAAATCCCTTTCGCCCTGTGCAATGAATCTTTTTTTCGCTGTCTCTTTATCGACATATTCGATGAAGCGGGTATAAGGTTTGTTTTTGATATACAGGAGAAGAGAATCCACATGCTCTTTCTTTGCATTGTCGTGGATATAAGCCACCATCTTCACATTTTCTTTCAGCACATTCGTATAACGTTCGGCGCTGAGGAAGATCCAGCCAAAAATCCCGATAAAAAACAGTACGATCGTAACGCCCAGTATGGACATGAAGTAGGAGGGCTTACCGCGTTTGATGGAGGATTTTCCGGGTTGAGACATTTGATCTGGTTTATATATTGGAATGAGCTCAAAAATAGCTGATTTAGCAGTTCAATCCGTATTTTTGAGCTTCCAAAGCAACGACTTTGGTGCCCCTCTAACGATTGAATGCAGCTGATATTTTAGCGGTAACAGCAGGTTTTTTATTTGGATATATTATTTAAGTCTTCTTTCACAAAGAGACAATAGTTTCAATAATCAATGGAATACCGGTTCAGGGAAATAGAAAAGAAATGGCAGCTTAACTGGAAGGAAACAGGAGCTTATAAAGTTCCGAATCAAAGCAGTAAGCCGAAATGTTATGTGCTGGATATGTTTCCTTATCCCAGCGGTGCGGGATTACACGTAGGGCATCCGCTCGGTTATATTGCATCAGATATTTACAGTCGTTACAAACGCACGAAAGGATTCAATGTGCTTCATCCCATGGGATATGATGCATTCGGATTACCAGCCGAACAATATGCGATCGAGCATGGGATACATCCAGCAGTTTCAACAGAGAGCAATATTGCCAATTTCAGAAAACAGCTCGACAGGATCGGGTTTTGTTATGACTGGGACCGGGAGATCAGGACCAGTGATCCCGATTATTATAAATGGACGCAATGGATCTTCCTGAAGATCTTTAATAGTTATTATAACAGGATAAAGAATAAAGCAGAGCCGATCGATCAACTGATCGCGATCTTTGAAAAGGAAGGAAATAAGAATCATCCCATCCCCAATACAGCTTATCAACTGCCCAATCATCCACTGGGAACTTTTTCATCCGAACAATGGAAAGGATTTGCTGAAAAAGATAAGCAGGATATACTGATGGAATACCGACTTGCATATTGTGGTTATGGAGAAGTGAACTGGTGTGAGGCATTGGGTACCGTGCTCGCGAATGATGAAGTGGTGAATGGAGTAAGTGAAAGGGGAGGCTTTCCTGTAGTAAAGAAAAAATTGCGTCAGTGGTATTTGCGGATCACTGAATATGCCGATCGCTTGCTGGATGGATTGAATAAAGTGGAATTCAGCGAAGCGATGAAAGAAATGCAGAGTAACTGGATCGGCAAGAGTTTTGGTGCAGAGATTGAGTTTAGAGTTTGTCCGAAGGACCCTCTGGGGGATTTAGAGTTTGGAGTTAAAGTCTTTACGACACGACCAGATACTATATTCGGAGTAGACTTTATGGTTATTGCGCCGGAACATGAACTGGTATCGAAGATCACAACTATAGAACAGCAGAAAGAAGTAGAGAAATATTTAGAGTACGTGAACAGCCGCAGTGAAAGAGAAAGAATGTCGGAGAAAAGGATCAGCGGCGTTTTTACAGGTGCCTATGCAGAACATCCTTTCAGTAAAAGAAAATTACCGGTCTGGATCAGCGAATATGTGCTGGCAGGTTATGGTACAGGTGCGATCATGGCAGTACCCTGTGGTGATCAGCGGGATTTTTTATTTGCAAAACATTTTAATATTCCTGTTACAAATATTATCGGTACACATTTCAATGGTGAAGAAGCCAATCCTACCAAGGATGCCAAACTGGAGAATAGTGACTTCCTCAATGACATACCGATGAAGGATGCCATTGAAGTGGTGATCGGTAAGCTGGAAGAGATGGGCATCGGCATTAGAAAAGTAAATTATAAGATGAGGGATGCGGCGTTCAGTCGCCAGCGTTACTGGGGAGAGCCATTTCCCATTGCATGGAAAAACGCGATCGCTTATCCTTTGAATGAAAAAGAATTACCGCTAGAACTTCCCCATGTTGAAAATTATAAACCGGGTCCGGAAGGTGAGGGACCGTTAGCCAATGTTCCCGGATGGACAGCACGTCATCTTGAAACGAATACAATGCCAGGATATGCCGGCAGCAGCTGGTATTTTTTCCGGTATATGGATCCTCATAATTCAAAAGAATTTTGCAGCAGAAGTATTAGCGATTATTGGGGACAAGTAGATCTTTATATCGGAGGTACTGAGCATGCGGTAGGGCATTTATTGTATAGTCGCATGTGGACGAAATGTCTTTATGATCTTGGTTTAGTTGGAATAGATGAACCGTATAAAAAACTAGTGAACCAGGGAAAGATCGGCGGAGATTCCAGGCTGGTTTATCGTGTACATGGCAGCAACCAGTTTGTTTCGGCTGGACTAAAAGAGAAATACAATACTGATGAGATCCATGCGGATGTATGTCTCACCGATGGAATGGAACTGGATATCGAAGCATTCAGGAAATGGAAACCGGAGTTCAGGGATGCAGAATTCATACTGGAGAACGGAAAATATATCTGCGGAAGCCGATTGGAGAAAATGAGCAAGCGATATTTCAATGTGGTGAACCCGGATGATATCGTAGAAAAATACGGAGCTGATACATTCCGTATGTATGAAATGTTTTTAGGTCCGGTGGAACAGGATAAACCCTGGGATACCAAGGGCATTGAAGGAGTTCATCGCTTTTTGAAAAAATTATGGCGATTGTTTTATGATGAGGTGAAAGGAAAGATGTGGAGAGAGGAAAAACCGACAACTGATGAGTTAAAGATCTTACATAAGACAATTAAGAAAATTCAGGATGATACTGAAAGGTTCAGCTTCAATACAGCTGTCAGTGCATTTATGATATGCGTAAATGAATTAACGGATGCGAAATGTCATAAAAAGGAAATCCTGGAGACTTTACTTATCATATTATCACCGTATGCCCCGCATATTTCTGAAGAGCTTTGGCAATTATTGGGAAATAGTAATAGTATATTGAATGCTTCTTTTCCGAAATATGATCCGAAGCTATTGATTGAATCTTCCAAGGTATATCCTGTTGCGATCAATGGTAAGACGAGGTCGGAGTTAACTATATCGCTGGAAGCTACACAACAACAAGTAGAGGAATTAGTAATGCAGGATGCCGTTGTTCAGAAATGGCTGGAAGGCAAATCACCAAAAAGGATCATCTATGTGAAGAACAAGATGATCAATGTGGTGGTATAGTCCGGGAGTCCGAAAGACCGTGAGACCGAAAGTAATACCGTTCGTCATTTCTCTTCTTTCTGTCTTTCCGACTCTCGGACTTTCGGACTAATTTCCATCGCCAAAAAAAATACATGAAAAAGTCCCTTTTAATAGCAGGCTTATTGTTATGCCTGAACAGCTTCTCCCAAACCAGCACTTATTTCCTTTCAAATCCTTGTCTCACACCCGACGGGCAAACAGTGATCTTCAGCTTTGAAGGTGATCTGTGGAAAGCAAATGTAGCGGATGGACTGGCCAGCCGCTTAACTGCCATGCAGGGTTATGAAACTTCTCCGCGGGTATCACCCGATGGGAAATGGATTGCGTTTTCAGGAAGGCAATATGGGAATGCCGACATATATATAATACCGATAAATGGCGGTGAAGTAAAGCAGATCACCTGGCATAGCGGCAATGATGAAGTGACCGGCTGGAGCTGGGACTCTCAATCGATCTATTTCAATAGTAACCGTATGGGACAAACAGCGGGATTTAAGGTGAGCGCTGCCGGTGGAACGCCACAACGGGTCTTTGGCAATTATTTTTTTCAATATGATCACAACCTTGTCGAGCACCCGACCAGTGGTGAAATATTCTTCAATGATACCTGGGAAAGCAGCAACCAGGTACAGCGTAAAAGATACAAGGGGCCTTTTAATCCGGATATTCAATCTTATAATCCGCAAACAAAGCAGCATAAAAAATATACGGATTGGGAAGGAAAGGATTTTGGAGCAACGATCGATCGGGCCGGACATGTCTATTTCATTTCTGACGAAGCGAACGGGGAGTATAATCTTTATACACTGGACGGAACAAAGAAAAAAGGATTGACCCGTTTCAGTTCTTCCATAAAGACACCAATTGTAAATGCAAATGGCGGTAAAATAATTTTCGAAAAGGATTATCAGCTATGGTTGTATGATGTAAGAAGTGATAAGGCAGAAAAACTATCCATTTCTATCGTAAGGAATAATGTATTGCCAAAAGAAAAGGATTTTGATGTACGCGGAAACATTACTGCTTACAGTGTTTCTCCCGACGGTAAAAAACTGGCATTTGTTTCAAGGGGAGAATTATTTGTAAGTGATGCGGAAGGAAAATTCGTTCAGGAGATCAAAAGAGGATCTGCTGAACGAGTGAATGAAGTAAAATGGCTGAATGATAACCGTACGCTTTTATACATGCAAACCTTTGATGGCTTTTCCAATTTGTATACTATTCGTGCAGACAGTCTCGGAGTGCCCAGGCAGCTGACATCCGATAAAAAGAATTGCCGCAGTTTGGTTTTAAATAAGAAGAAGACCATGGGTGTATATCTCTGCGGAAGAGATGAAGTGCGATTAATAGATCTGAAAACTTTGCAAAGCAGGAACCTGGTGAAAGAAGAGATCTGGGGATTCCAGAGCAGCGATCCGGGTTTTTCTCCAAATGATGAATATGTGCTGTTCACTGCATACAGGAATTTCGAGCAGGATATCATGTTATATAATATCAAAGAGAATAAGCTGACTGATCTGACCAATACAGGGATCACGGAATCAGGGCCGATCTGGTCGCCCGATGGAAAATATATTTACTTTACTTCTCAACGATTGAAAGCATCTTATCCTTTCGGAATGCCGAATGCAAGAGTGTACAGGGTATCACTCGAAAAGCTGGATGATCCTTACCGATTGGATAAATACAATGAGCTGTTCAGGGAGGAGAAAAAAGATACCAGCAAGAAATCAAATCCCGATTCATTAAGAGCTATTACAATCGATACAGATCTTATTATGGAGAGGCTGGAGCAGATCAGTCCTTCTTTAGGTGCTGCATTCCTGCAATATGTTTATCAGAAAGGCGATAAAACAACGGTGCTTTATACAAGTAATCATGGCGAAGCGAGGAATGCGCTTTGGAAAACGGTGATCGAGCCATTTGAAGGAAACAAAACGGAAAAGATCAATGGTACCGATAACAGTTTTGGTTTTGATATAACAGAATCGGGCGATAGGCTCTATGTTTTATATGGAGGTAATATAAGTAAGCTGAATATCGATGGAAACAAAGCAGATCCCATATCGATCAGCTATGTATTCCGCCGCAATTTATCGGAGGAGTTCAGCCAGATGTTCGAAGAGGCCTGGGCGCAGATGGATGAGAGTTATTATGATGGCAATTTTCATGGGCTCGACTGGAAAAAAACAAAGGCGTATTACCAGCAATTCGTTCCTTACCTGAACACGCGAGCTGATCTGCGCATATTGCTCAACGATATGCTGGGTGAGCTGAACTCATCGCACCAGGGCTTTGGAACTTTCGGGGATGATGAGAACCTGGCTTTGCAAAATCAGACCATGGAAACAGGCATCCTGTTTGAAAATGCGGATCCTTATAAGGTAAAATATGTGGTAAAGCGTTCGGCAGCTGATAAGCGTGCGATCGATATACGTGCAGGTGATGTGCTGGTGAAAGTGAATGATGTAGCGGTTGATAAAAAGATGGACCGCAATTATTATTTCACGGTGCCTTCACGCGACAGGGAATTAAGGCTGGAGTTTGATCGTGCAGGACAGAGGATCCAGGTGAAGCTGCATCCGCAGGCAACCTTGTTCAATAATTTGTATGATGAATGGATCGATCAGAACCAGGCGAGAGTGGATCAGAAGAGTGGAGGAAGGATAGCATATGGTTATATGAAGAACATGGGACAGGGAGAGCTGGATCAGTTTATCATCGATATGACCCAGGAGCTGAATAAGAAAGATGCGCTGATCTTTGATCTGCGTTATAATACCGGTGGAAATGTGCATGATGAAGTATTGAAATTTTTGGCACAGCGATCTTACCTGCAATGGAAGTTCAGGGATGGAAAGATCACCAACCAGCCGAATTTTTCTCCGAGTGATAAGCCGATCGTATTGCTGATCAATGAACAGTCATTGAGTGATGCGGAGATGACATCACAGGGATTCAAGGCATTGAAGCTGGGAAAGATCATTGGGAATGAAACGTATCACTGGATCATTTTTACAAGTGGTGTAACGTTGGTGGATGGCTCTTCGGTAAGAATGCCGGCCTGGGGTTGTTATAGCCTCGAAGGAAAAGATCTCGAAGCAACGGGAGTAAAGCCGGATATACTGGTGATCAATACATTCGACGATAAATTGAATGGCCGCGATCCTCAGTTGGACAGAGCGATTGAAGAGTTATTGAAGCAATTGAAGTGACAGCAGGCAATCGGCAATCAGTAACAGCCTTTTGACTGTTAAGTCATTAAAGAAGAGAATATTCAGTACTATTATGATGGCATAGTTATTTTACTATACCATTTTTATTTTCGAAACTGGCGGAAAAGATCAAATCAGAGGTACTGATTGCAAGGCTGCAGATTGAAAGGTTGATTAAAAACTTGGTAGTAATAAAAAAATACCACATCTTAGGAAGCTGAAGCTTTGCCGGAAAGCTCACCATTCTATCAACCACAAACTCTGATTATGAGGAAATTTTACGTACTGCTAATTGCGGTCACTTTCGCCACTTTTTACAACAATAGTTTCGGACAATGTTTTACAGCGGGTAACGGACAATACCCTGCAGCAACTTTTACTCCTGCCTGTACAGGTGCACCTGAAACAATTACTACAGTTGCATTTGCAGGTGAGTATAGTGTAGTAGCTGTTACTTTAGGAAATGGTTATGTTTTCAGTAGTTCACTGGCTACTGATTACCTAACAATATCAGATGCTGCTGGTACTATTGCTTATGCTTTTGGAACAACCCCTGTTTCATGGACAGCGACTTTTACGGGAACTGTGAGATTTTATACGCATACAAATGCAGCTTGTGGGGAAAATACAACCTCCAGGTCTCGTATTGTACAATGTATACCTCCTCCTTGTGCTACTCCTACTAATCAACCGACAGGATTAACTCTTAATGCTACACATGTGGTGATATCCGGAAGTTTTACTGCTGCGGCTGGTGCTCCAGACGGCTATCTTGTTGTCAGGTATCCGGCAGGTTCAGTTACAACTGCTCCAACAAATGCGACAGCTTATTCACCTGGGAATGCATTGGGCTTAGGTACCGTGGTGACTTCGGGGGCGGCAACAACATTTAACGCAACAGGATTAACTCCAGGAACTAATTATGATTTTTATATTTATTCTTTTAAAACAACACCATCTTGTTTAGGTCCTGTTTATAGGGTAACATCTCCATTAACTTCGGCCTTAGCAACTTTCCCTTTAAGCCCGTTTAGCGGTGCATTTACTATTAATCCTGATGCTCCAATATCTGCCACGAATTTTCAAACATGGACTGATGCCATAACATCGTTGAATACAGTAGGCGTTGTTGGTGCGACGACAATCACAGTAACAGGATTGGGATCGACAATAACATTTAATGAAGGCAATTTATTATTAGGTGGTGCTTATATTTCGGGTATTCCTCAATCTGCATTATTAGCTACATTAAGTGCTACAAATACACTGACATTCGTTGCGGGTCCCGGAAAGACCATTAACATGAGTGGTACTGGTGTGAGCACTACAATCGACTATGTGTTCCGATTGATGGGAGTTGACTATGTAACATTCGACGGAATCAATATAGTTGATGTTGGAGCAACTGTGACAACACAATTTGAATTTGGCTACGTGATCGGTAATGCATCGAATGCAGATGGTGCAACTAATAATACGATCAAGAATTTTAATATTACATTATTCAAAACTAACACGGGTCAGGCTAATGGTCCATATGGTGTGATGGTACAGAATGGTATTGCGCTTGTTTCAGCCCTTGGTTTAACAGGTACAAATGCCAGCCGGAACAATAATATCAAGATCCAGAATTTCAATATCAATGGAGCGAAACGCGGTATTTCATTCAGCGGATTAGCGATTCCTGCATACGATGAAGGTTCCGAGATTAGCGGACCGTCATTTACTTCAGCTGCAGGAGGAGTATGGACCGGAGGTTCAAGGATAACGAATGGTGGTGGTGCTACCGCAAACACTGACTGGGGTATCAGCATCGACGGTCAAAAAAATATGAAAGTCTTCAACGTGCAAATTGACAATTTCGTTGAGGCCAGTGCAACTCCAGCTTTATCCGGTATTCATTTCGGTACTGCCGTTTCTACTGCAACCGGCTCAGATAATGTAGAAGTTTATAATTGCGTTATCCATGATCTTCAGAATAACCTTGCAACAACTGCAAGTGTCAATGGTATTCGTGCGGCGGGTACTACACTTCATACACTCAAACTTTATAATAACGCGATCTATGATCTGAGAGCTACTGCCGCCACCGGTACTTCGGTAATTGCAGGTATGGTACTGAGTGCAACTGGTGCAGGATCGAAATTTGATTTATATAATAACTCGATCAATCTTCCTGGTGCACTTGCAGCAGCAGGAGTTTCAAAAGGATTTGTATTTAGTCTCGCTGGGGCTGTTATCAATGCAAAAAACAACATCATTAGTTTCGGAACTACCGGTGGTGGTTCAACAGGTGGTGTAATAGCAATTGATTTTGGAGCAACAGCTCCAACACTGATCAATTTCTCTAATAACCTTTACTATGTAGGAACACCAAGTGCGTCCAGAAGAGTAGCGGTATATAATAGTAACAACAGGCCGCTGCTGATAGACTGGCAATCAACCATGGCCACTCCATCTGATGGAGTTGACCAGGGTGCTGGTTATGGTGATCCTGGATTTGCCAGTGCGACTAACCTGTTATATGGTGCCAATAATTCTTCTGAAAATAGTGGCGTGGGTATCACCGGACTTTCTACAAATGCAGATATCCTGGGTGTAGCAAGAAGCGCTACCACGCCGGATCTTGGTGCATTTGAAGGAAACTTCTCTTCCGGATTTATTGATGTGGCTTCTGCTGGTATATCCATTACACCACTGGAAGGATCAGTCGCTTCCGATGTGCGTGTAGTGATCACTGATAATGTAAATGCAGCGAGTAACATTACTGCAAGACTTTGGTATCGTTTAGGTGCAGCAGGTGCCTTTACTGCACTTGCTCCTGATGTCATACCGGGAAGCGGTAATAATGGTGTATATCGTTGGGGAGCTTCCTTACGTGCTTTACCGGCAGGCTTGTATCAATATTATATAGTAGCTCGTGATGCTGCCGGAAATTCTTTTGCTGTTCCAACGATGACACCGGGTGCAGCATTCCCCGGCTTCACAACATCACCAACAGATCCAAACTGGTCTGGTGCGAATCCATTTGCAAGTGCAGGCGTTAGAACATTCCAGAATTCCGGTTCTGTTCTGGCAGGAGGTACTTATACCGTTGGTACAGGTGAGAGCTATACAACATTAACAGCGGTTGCGAATGAAATAAGCACGAAACCTCTTTCCGGAAATGTAATATTCGAATTGACGAATAACTATACCGGTGCTGGTGAAACGTTCCCGATCGTATTCAACCAGCCTTCTTATACTGTTGCAGGTCCGATCACAATTACCATCCGTCCTGCTGCCAGTGTAATTACTGAAAGAGTTACGGCAGGAGATCCTGGTGCTTCGAATTCACTGATCGTATTTGATGGTGTTCGTGATCTTACGATCGATGGAAGACCCGGTGGCGCTGGTACTAACAGGATGTGGAGATTTACTAATACGAGGGATAATGCAACTACAACCGGTGAAACATTCCGCTTCCAGAATGATGCCTTACGCAATACACTTAAATACCTGACGATACAGGCAAATACGAATACTGGCCTGCTTGGTGTAATTAATATAGGCAGCACATTCTATGGTGGAAAAGGAAATAGCTTTAATACGATAGACAATAATGATATTGGTCCAAATGCTGCTGGCGTACTGGCGACAAATCCGACCAGGGGTATTGGAGCAGTAGGAGGTGGTACCAATTCTTATAACACCAATAATACTTATTCTAATAATAATATCCACGATTTCCATAATATCGCTTTAAACCCTGTAGGAATCTTTGTAGCTGGTGAAGTCGGAGTAACTATAACAGGTAACAGTTTCTATCAAACTACTCCTAAATCTGGTTGGGCTGCATTTGGATTAGGTATTGCGATCAATGGTGCAACAGGTCCGGGTGCAACAGTTACAAATAACTATATCGGTGGATCTGCTCCTTTATGCGGTGGTGCTCCCATGACTATTTCCGCAACAACAACTGTTTTCTATGGAATACAGATCAATGTTGGACAGTATACATCAGGTACAACTGTAAGTGGTAATACAATTACCAATATGGCCCTGTCAACTGCAAATGCAACATCAAACAGTGTGGTTGCTTGCGGTATCAATCCGGCAACAGGTACTAATCAAATGCCGTTTACTATTTCCAATAATACAATTGGTAATTCTACCGTAGATGCATTGACCAGTCCAGCCATTACGCTTACTTCGACCGGCACCGGCGCACCATCGATATTCTCGGGAATATTCGCCAGTGTAAGTGGTGTATCTACTATAACAAATAATACTATTGGTGGGGTGAAACTGCTGAATACAGCTGCAGGAACATCAAGCTTTATCGGTATTCAACAGCAGACGAATGGTGTTGCTACCAATATTGATAATAATGTGATCGGAAGCCTGGCAACTGCCAATAACATTGTTCAAAGTACAAATGCTACTATTACGGGTATTGCTCAGGTAAGCCTTGCTTTAAGTAACACTTCGATCAGCAATAATACTGTAGCAAATGTGCTGTTTAATGCTGCAGCTAGTGGTAGTTCTCAAACATTTTTAGGTATTTCTGCCTCAGGCTCCGCACCATTGACTATTAATAGCAATACAATAAGAGATGTTACTGGTAATAACCATGCTACAGTAACAGGTATCAGCATGACTTCATCTGGAACCGGTACGATAATTTCAAACAATAATATCAGAAATTTCACGATCAATCCTCAAACGCCAACTACTTCAATAACTGTACAGGGTATTCAGATAAGCTCCTCTACTTCCACTGGTTCGGTTTATAATAACGTAGTTCATTCATTAATTAACGGATCGACAAGTACAACTGCACTTCTCCGTGGTATGCAGAATAATTTTGGTACTGCATGGACCTATAGCAATAATATGATAAGCCTTGGTGCCGGTGTTACCGGACCGATTATTATCAGAGGTATGGAGGATTTCAGTGATGCAACAGCTACAGGATTTGGAAACTTTTATTATAATACTGTTTATATCAGTGGTACAGCTTCGGGTGCAACAAACACGTATGCATTTTACAGAGCTACTTCTTCAACTCCGCAAACATTCCGTAATAACATTTTTGCCAATGCGAGGACCGGAGGTACTGGTTTCCATGTTGCGATGGCGAATTCATCTTCCGCAACAGGATGGCCAGCAAATGCATCAGATTATAATGATCTTTACAGTTCAAGTCCTGCTACCGTTGCACAATGGCTGGGTACAGGAGCTGTAAACAATCGTGATCTGGCAGGATGGCAGGCTTCTCAGGCTGCAGGTACTCCAGGTTCTGGTGGTGATGCAAACAGTTTATCTGTATTACCAGTATTTATTTCAGGTACAGACCTTCATCTTAGCGCAGCAGCTGGAAGCAACTGGTGTTTGAACGGATCAGGTATTGTTGTCGCAGGTTTCCCTGTTGACATAGACGCGCAGGTGCGCAGCGTCGGTGTTAGACCAAATGGACCGGATATGGGAGCTGATGAATTTGTTGCAACCAGTTCAACAAATGCAACTCCGGCATCACAGACAGTATGTTCCGGTAACCCGATCACAACAATCGTGATCGCTGGCTCTGGTACAACTTATAACTGGACAAGAGACAATACAGTAACGGTAACAGGTATTGCAGCAAGCGGGTCAGGTGATATCAGCGGTACTTTAACTAATACTACTACTTCACCGATCACTGTTACATTCACTATTACTCCGGTAATTAATGGTTGTAACGGTCCGAATTCAATCACAGCAACAGTGTTGGTTAACCCAACACCCGATGCAATAGCAACACCATCTTCTCAAACAATCTGTTCTGGTGCAACTATCACAACGATTGTTCTCACAGGTGGAGTAAGTGGAACAACATTTAACTGGACAAGAGACAATACAGGTACTGTAACAGGGATCGCTGCCAATGGTGCAGGTGATATCAGCGGTTCACTGACAAATACAACCAATGCACCGATTACAGTTACATTCACAATTACACCAACAGCGAATGGTTGTCCGGGTACACCAATTACTGCAACAGTAGTGGTGAACCCGATACCAGATGCAATAGCTGCTCCTCCATCACAGACCATTTGTTCTGGTGATGCAATTACGACTATCACGATCAGTGGAGCAGTTGGTGGAACTACTTTTAACTGGACAAGAGACAATACAGGCACTGTTACAGGTATTGGTGCCAATGGTTCGGGTAACATCAGTGGCACATTAACGAATACTACTGGTTCTCCCGTTACTGTTACATTTACAATTACTCCAACAGCGAATGGCTGTCCGGGAACACCAATTACTGCAACTGTGGTGGTGAATCCTCAGCCAATTGTAAATGGATCAATCACTCAACCGACCACCTGTGTATCTGCAGATGGTGCTATTGATGTTACAGTAAGCAATTCTGCAGGCCCTTTCAATTACTTCTGGTCAACTATTGGTGGATCAGGTATTGTGCAGGGTGTAGAAGATCAGACAGGGTTGACAGTAGGCCAGTATACAGTTGTTGTAACTGATCAGAATACAGGTTGCCAGCAAACTGCAGTATTCAATCTGCCTGGTCCCGGCGGTTGTTCACTTTGCCCGGTGATCAGTGCGATCAGCACCAACCCAACTCCTGCAGTATGCGCTAATGATAATGTAACCCTCGATGCAACAGGTCTTGCATTCATGGGTGTTACTTATGGAATCACATTCAAGTATTCTTCAACGCCGTTGCCAGATCCTTATGTCGGTGGTACATTCATCGGAACGGTTCCGAATGGCGGCTTGGGTAATAGCGGTACTACTGCAACGTTCAATACTTTCTTTGCAGTACCGGGTAACTATTATGTATATGCGATCTTGTCGCCAACACCATTTGATCCGTTCTGTCGTCCTTCACAGGTGGTGAGCCTGACAGTGAACCCGGTTCCGACCGTCGACCCGGTGGCGAATGCTACATTCTGTAATGGTACGAACGTACCGACAGGTACATTCAACTTTACCAGCCCGACCACTGGTGGCGGCAATGGCAAAGTGCTGATACCTTATGCAGATAGCAGCGGACCGCCCACACTATTGCAAACTGCATTGCTGGGTATGCCAGGTATTACACAGGTGGATCTGTTCGATGCGCTGAACGGTACACCATCGCTGGCATTGATGCAGCAATATTCTATTGTGGTGCCATTCAGTAATTCAACATATAATGATCCGGTTACTTTGGGTAATAACCTTGCAGATTATGTAGATGCAGGAGGAGTTGTGGTAGGATTAGGATTTACTTTCTATGCATCACCTTATAGCCCTACCGGCAGATGGGTAACCGGCAATTATTCTCCTTATAATACCAGCACTAACCTTCTCTTTACACCTCATTCACTCGGTACTTACAATGCAGGACATCCGCTGATGGCTGGTGTTTCCGCAATGACATCCAATTTCCAAAATGTGGTTACCGTAGCCGCAGGGGCAACAGAAGTCGCCCAGTGGGATAATGGTAATTCACTGGTTGCTTTCAAAGGAAGAGTAGTAGGCATCACCGCTTATATAGGTGTTGTTGCAACATGGTCAGGTGATTTTGCAAAAGTGATAGTGAATGCAGGTAACTGGCTGAATGGTGCGGGTAATATTACTTTCAACTGGACCAACAGCAATACTGCAATCGGTCTTGCTGCAAGCGGTTCCGGAACTTCATTACCCACATTCACTGCAACAAATGCCGGTACGGCTCCGATCAGCGGTACTATTTCAGTAACTGCGACCTACAGCTTTGGCGGCGCCAACTGTACGGGTCCTGCTACTAATTTCATCATAACAGTAAATCCGACACCAACTGTGAATGCAGTTGCTGATCAGACTGTATGTAATGGCGCTGCAACAGCAGCTGTCAATTTCAGTGGTGCGGTTCCGGGTACAGTTTATTCATGGACCAATAACAATACAACCATAGGCCTCGCTGCAAGTGGAACCGGAAACATTGCATCATTCAATGCGATCAACACTGGTACTACTCCGCAGGTGGCAACAATAACTGTAACTCCGACTTATACAAATGGTGTAGCGTGTAGCGGAACTCCGGTTACATTCACTATAACTGTGAATCCAACACCCAATGTGAATGCTGTAGCTAACCAGACTTATTGTCCGGGTACAGTTGTGCCATCAATAGTATTCTCCGGAGGAGTTCCGGGAACGGTTTATACATGGAGCCGTACAGTACCTGTACCTGATATTGGTGTTCTGCCAACAAATGGTGTAGGATCTGTGCCTTCATTCACAGCAACAAATCCGGGCGCAGGAGCACCTGTATCAACATTCACTGTAACTCCAACTTATACTAATAATGGAGTAACATGTACCGGAGCACCTATAACATTTACCATTACAATTTATCCGACTCCTGTTATCAACCCAGTACCAAACGTAACAGTATGTCATAATCAACTTACAGCTCCGATCATATTCAGCTCACCAATGGGTGGAGTGACTTATAATTGGAGTAATAACAACACTACAATCGGATTGGGAGCAAGCGGAACCGGAAATATTCCTTCCTTCCTTGCAAACAATCCTGGTGTTGCTCCTGTAGTTGCAACAATTACAGTAACACCTATTACAAGCGGTGCAGCTGTTCAAACATTCAATTATACCGGAGCTGTTCAAACGTGGACAGTACCTCCTGGTGTAACATCCATTGATATCCAGACATGGGGTGGCCAGGGTAATAACAACGGACAAGCAACTGTTCGTGGAGGATTGGGTGGATTTGCAAGTGGAACATTGGCAGTAACTCCTGGTGAAACATTATGGATCTATGTTGGTGGTGGTGGCACAACTACCACTACAGGTGGATTCAATGGTGGTGGTGCCGGTGGTACAACAACTACATGTACGCTTGCAGTTGGTGGTGGTGGCGGTGGAGCATCTGATGTAAGACAAGGTGCAAACACATTGGCCGGCAGAAAGATCGTTGCTGGTGGTGGTGGCGGATCTCCAGGAAACAGGGTAGCAGCATGTTCAAGAGGTGCTGGCGGCGGTGGTGGCGGTGGCTACTATGGTGGTGGTGGTGGTTCAGGATATCCTGGTGCAACAGGTGTAGTTCCTACAGGAGGTACACAGATTGCAGGTGGTAGCGGTGGTATCACCGGAACTGCTTTTGGTGCAACCAACGGATTACCTGGTGTATTGGGAATTGGTGGTGCCGGTGGTGGTGAAGTTGCAAGCAATCAGGCAGCCAGCCTGGTAGCAGGATTCTTCGGTGGTGCTGGTGGTGGAGCAACAGGTGCTGCAGGTCAGCAAAGTGGAGCGAATGATTTCACAGGCCAGAGCGGTGCTGGTGGATCATCATATATAGGTGGAGTAACAGCTGGTATCACAACAGCCAATCAGCGTTCAGGAAATGGTATGGTTACTATTTCTTACAATGCAGGTCCTCCTCCTGTTGTTTGTTCAGGAACACCAACAACATTTACTATTACAGTTAATCCAGCACCAAGGATCACTTGTCCGCCTAACCAAACGGTTAACGCTCAAGCCGGACTTTGCGGTGCAATCGTGAATTATCCGCCAGCAGTTGGCTTCGGTCCTCCTGCTCCGGTGATCACTTATAATTTCCCTCCGGGTAGTTTCTTCCCTGTGGGTACAACAACAGTTATTGCAACAGCAACCAATACATGCGGAACTGCTACATGTTCATTCACTGTAACAGTAGTTGATAATATTCCGCCAACAATTGTTTGCCCTGCAAATATTACTGTGAACAATACAGCTGGTCAGTGCGGTGCAAATGTTACCTATCAGCTTCCAACGATCAGCGACAACTGTCCGCTTACCGGTGGTACTCCGGTTGTGCTGAATCAGTCCAGTGATCCGACTACTATCACTCCGATCCAGATCGGTTGCCAGTATGTTGGTGGTATTACTGCTGAGAACAGCTGGTGGAGAGCTTATGATATGTCAGCTTATAACCTGCCTGCAGGTGTTGCAATTAAATCTGTACGTTTTGGTATCGAGAAGATCACTGGTACAACTGTTCCGATCACTGCCCGCTTGTACAGGCAAACATCAGGTACATTCCCTGCCGGAACAAGAACACTGATCGCAACACAAACGCAAAACTTTGGAGTGCAGACAGGAACATTCGGCACCATTGTATTCACGACGCCGCCTTCAGCAACTCCATCAGATATAATAATTGTTGAACTGTATTGTCCGGACCAGCTCGCTACCGGTGCTGGCTTCTTCATCGGTAGTAATGCGGCTGCAGAAACAGGCGATAGCTATTTGTCTGCAGTAGCATGCGGTGCAGTAACTCCGACAAATCTTGCTGACCTTGGTTTCCCTGATGATAATATTCATCTGGCATTGAATGCAGAATACTATACTGCACCACCAACACTGGTACAGATAGCAGGTCTGCCAAGTGGTGCATTCTTCCCTGTTGGTACAACAACGAACACTTACAGGGCAACAGATGCTAATGGCAACCAGAGCACATGTTCATTTACTGTAACAGTGAATGATGCACAGGCTCCTGCAATAACTTGTCCTAACAATATAGTTCGCAATACAGATCCTGGTGTTTGTACAGCAACGATCGCTGTTCCGAATCCTACATTCAGTGATAACTGTGGTGTGACACGTCTTACATGGGTTATGTCGGGTGCAACGTCAGGTTCATCACCTGCAACAGGTATCAACTTTGTAGGAACGCAAACATTCAATCTGAATGGTACAACGGGACAGGGTGTAACAACCATTACATATACAGCGAGAGATAATGCTGGTAATATTACAACCTGCTCATTCACTGTAACCGTGAACGACGCGAGAATTCCTGTTATATCGGGACAACCGACAACCCGATTCTACTGCGTTGGAACAAATGCTGTATTCACTGTTGCTGCAACCGCAGGAGGTGGTGGAATACTCAATTACCAATGGCAGGCATGGGATGGTTCAACATGGGTGAATATTGCGGGTGCTACTACAAGTACGCTCACAATTCCGAATATCACGTTTGCGGATAATACAAAAGCATTCCGTGTGATTCTTACCGGTTCATGTTCTGTTGTTACATCATCAGCAGCTGTATTGTATGTGAATCCGCTGCCGACCGTAACATTGCTCACATCCATACCACCGGTATTGAGTCCGGGTCAGTCACTCAATATCACTTCAACTGTTAATCCTCCGGGCGGTGCCTATGCATGGTTCTTCAATGGCGTATTGTCGCCAACACATACCACCGGCGTCTGGACAGGTATAACAGTAGATGGTATCGGAACATACCGGCTGGTGTATACAGATCCGAATGGTTGTACCAATGCTTCTGCTGATGTTGTAGTAAGCGGTCAGCCTTCCGGAAACCTTTGGGTCTATCCGAATCCGAATACAGGTCAGTTCCAGGTGCGCTTCTTCAATGCACCGGGTGAACAGGTAACGATCAATGTATTCGATGCCAAGGGAGCCCTCGTATACAAACAGGCGCTGACTACAGGAACACCGTATACAGGTATTAATATTGATCTCGGTGTACACATCGCATCAGGTGTTTACATTGTGGAAGCACATAATGCCAGCGGTCAATCGGTAGGAGCGAGAAGGATCATTATTCGTCATCCTTAACAGAAGCTAAAGAAAAGATCATAGATAAAACACAGGGCTGTCAGCAATGACAGCCCTTTTTATTTTTTGCTGAGGCGGATCATTGCACTGCTTCCTTCTGAACTGGCGAGATAAGCATCATATCTTTTTTCATTGACGATCGCCACCATATAAGCCGTGTTGGGAGGAATGGATCCGAGATTTTCAGCTACCATGGTCAGCTCATTTATTTCTTTCAGATCAGAAACAGGAAGCTTGATCACCCATGCATTACCGGTAAGCCGGATATGCTCATACAATAATTTATCATTGAGAAAAAGAGTAATTGAATCGCCATCGATCTCTGCATTATCATAAAAACGCAATTCAACTGAATCACCGGAGACAGGGATTTCTTTAATAAATTTTTTTTCGCGGGTTGTGAATTTTTCTTCAATCGGAATATTTTGAGTTTGGGGTTTTGAGATTTGGGTTTCGGGTTTCTTGATTTCTGAAGGTCGTTCTATAAGGGCCACAGGTTCAGGTTGAACGATTACCTGAGCGATGCTATCGATGATGTCGGGGTCGTTGCCACCCACAGTATAATTATCGATGACATAATCCCATTCATCGTCAAAAGAGGATTGAGCTATTTTATCGAGATGAACATCTCCTTTTACCTGGAGGTCATTTTCCTTTTCGGCTGTTTTTCCGTCGAGCATCATCCGTCCGCTACCCGGACAATTGAAATCGGCACGGGAAAGCATGGGAATTTTTCCAGGTGAACCCAGGGTCAGGCGCCCTGATCTTTCTTCAATAAGCTGATCATCCCACCAAACGGCGGCATTGGTAGTGGCATCGAAATAACCACTGATACTGTAGCGTCTGTAATTGTTTGGCGACTCGTAGTAATACGAAGTGCCCAGCAGGCTATCGCCTTTCTGAATGATCTTTAACTCTACTTTCTGGCGTCCGATTTTGCCCTTCCAGACACCTGTGATCATTTGTGCACGAACAGGGCTTGAATTTGTGGAAAAGAACAAAAAAAACATGCAAAAAACTGCAAAGCTATTTCGGGGATTGGTCATAGGCATAGTATTGATAATAACGGTTTTCCGGGGCTTAATATTTTCAGCGTAAAAATTGGTTCACTAAAAAAAAATCATAACTTTCACGCATAAAGCCGCCTTCCTTGGGAGGGGTATATCTGCTAAATAACCAAACTAAGCTTATGAGAAAGTTGTACTCATTTCTGACAACTGTTTCTGTGTTCATGCTATTTGCTGGAATCCGTGTGTCAGCTCAATGTTCAGAAAATTTTGATGGAGTTACTGCGCCGAATCTTCCGAGTGGATGGACCGCTACAACAAACGTAACGTGTGCAGGAACTACTGCGTGGGTAACTACCAGTGGTCTTTTCGATAGTGCTCCCAACTCTGCAACAACAAACGATCCAGCCTGTATTTCTGATGAATGGCTGACTTCACTTGTATTCCCGATCAATTCACCTTCTGCTCAGCTTACTTTCAAAAGAAATAATAATCTTGAAAATACTTTTGACGGAATGGTATTGGAGATCTCTATTAACGGAGGTGCTTACCAGGATATCATTACAGCCGGTGGATCTTTTGTAACTGGTGGTTACAACGGAGTAATCAGTGTGAACTTCGGTAGCCCGATCGCTGGTCGCAATGCATGGACTGGTAACTCTGGTGGATGGGTTACAACAACTGTCAATCTTCCCGCAGCTGCCAACGGACAACCTGTTCGTCTCAGATGGCGCCGCGCATCAGACTCCAGCGTTTCAGGTACCGGTGCGAACATCGATGGTATTACAATTACCGGTTGTGCATTCGCTACTCCTTGTTCAGAGAACTTTAATTCAGTGGCTGTACCGGCTCTTCCTACAGGATGGACCGCTACACCAGGTGTTACCTGCGCAAATACTGCAAGATGGGCAACTGTAAATACTTCATTCAACAGTGCTCCTAACTCAGCTTTTGCAAATGACCCTAACTGTATCTCCGATGAATATCTTGATTCAAAATCTTACGCTATTATTTCTGCAGCTGCACAGCTGACATTCATGCGGAATAATAATCTTGAAAATGGTTTCGATGGAATGGTGCTTGAAATTTCTATTGGCGGAGGACCCTTCACAGATATCATTACCGCAGGGGGTTCATTCGTTACCGGTGGTTATAATGGTACTATCAGTGTGAACTTCGGCAGCCCGATCGCAGGACGCCAGGCATGGACTGGTAATTCCGGAGGATGGGTTACCACCACAGTTAATCTTCCGGCAGCAGCAAACGGACAAAACATTATTTTAAGATGGCGCCGTGCATCTGACTCAAGTGTTAGTGCAACTGGTGTCAACATCGACGATATTGTTATCAACGGATCCGATTGTACCCTGGCACCTTGTGCGGGCGTACCTTCCCCGGGAAGTATCAATGGCCCTGCAGGAATTATTTGCGGAGGCACTCCGGTTAACCTCAGTCTGACTGGTTATACCAATGCCGGCGGTATCAGCTTCCAGTGGAAATCATCAACAGTTTCCGGTGGTCCTTATACAGCAATTGCAGGTGCAACCAGCTCAACTTATAGTTTCAATGCAAGTGCTTCTGCTTATTATATAGTTACTGTTACCTGTGCGAATGGTGGCGGTGCGGCTAATACAGTAGAATTCCAGGTTAGAGTAAGCAACATCGCACATTCTAACCTGCTGGCTACACCTTCAACCGTATGCTCACCTGGTTCAACTGTTATTACAGGTACTGCATCCGGTTCGCTTTCACCAGGCAACTATACCCATACATTGACCGGACCTGGTGTAATTGTTCCTAACCCGCCATCTGGTACGCAAAACGCGAACTTCAGCTTCAGCGTTTCAGGAATTCCGGCAGGTAATCAGGTTTATACCGTTACTTCAACGGATGCCGGTGGTTGCAGCAAACAAAGTACTGTGAATGTAACAGTGAATGCTACACCTTCGGTGACATTATCAACTACACCTGCTCCTGCATCGGCACCATGTACAGAAAACTTTGACGGAGTAACTGTTCCTGCATTGCCTGCACAATGGACAGCTTCAACAGGTGCAACTTGCGCAGGTAGTCTCAAATGGGCCACTGTAAATACAACATTCGATTCACCTCCGAATTCAGTATTCACCAATGATGTTGGATGTATCTCTGATGAATACCTGGTTTCAAGACCTTATACAATCACTACAGCAGGACAGATCACATTCAGAAGAAATAATATTCTCGAAAACGGTTTCGATGGAATGGTACTGGAGATCTCGATCAATGGTGGTGCGTTTACAGACATTATCACTGCAGGTGGTTCATTTGTAACCGGTGGTTATAATGGAACGATCAGTGTAAACTTCGGAAGTCCAATCCTGGGTCGCCAGGCATGGACCGGTAACAGTGGTGGATGGGTAACTACTACAGTTAACCTCCCTGCTTCAGCAAACGGACAATCAGTTGTTTTCCGTTTCCGCCGCGCAACCGATAGCAGTGTTGGATCAACTGGTGTAAATATTGACGGTGTTATTGTAAATAATACCAGCAGTTGCAGCGTACTTACAGTTTGTAACAGCAGTATTGTAAGGATCGATGCAACAACTAGCCCTGGATTCCCGCAAACATTCACTCAGCCGTTTAACACAATTGTTCCTGCGGCTCCAAATACAAGTGGTATTGCATCGCCCTATCCGAACACTCTGGCTATTTCCGGATTGCCAGCTACTGGTGTAACTGTTAAATCCGTTACGCTGGGAACTTACTCACACTCATTCCCGGATGACGTGGATGTGGTATTAGTTTCGCCTACCGGACAAGCTGTTATCCTGATGTCAGATGTTGGAGGTTCTACAGCTGCAAACGGACAAACTTTTGTTTTAGATGATGCTGCTGCGGTATCACTGGCAGATAATGCGTTTAACCCGAGTGGTACCTATAAACCAACCAATATCGGTGCAGGTGATACATGGCCTTTACCAGGTCCTGCGGGTCCTTTCACTACAACATTGTCTTCATTTACCGGTAACATGAACGGTAACTGGAACCTTTATGTTGTAGATGATGCAGCTGGTGCAACTGGTATCATTTCTACTTTCTCAATTACATTCAATGTACCGCCACCGGTAGTCTTCTCACCCACTACTGAATTATATTCTAATTCAGCAGCAACAATTGCATATACTGGTCAGCCAACTTATACTGTATGGTCTAAGCAAACTGCTTCACGCACCTATACAGCAACAGCATCGCAGAATGGTTGTTCAGGTATTGCAACAATTACTATCAATATTGATCAGCCACCTTCAATAACATCACAGCCAAGCACTACCACGACTATGCCTGCTTGTCCCGGTTATAATATTGTATATACAGTAGGCGCAGCAGGGGCGGGACTTACCTATAAATGGCAGGTAAGTACCAATGGCGGAGGTACATTCAGTGATATTCAAGTCAATCCGAACTACAGTGGATTTACAACAAACCAGTTGACAGTCATAAATCCACAGCCGAACATGACAGGATATCAGTTCCGTGTTATTGTATCAGGAACATGTACGCCATCACCTGTAACTTCTAATGCAGTTACAATGACGATCGCACAGGTGCCAACTATTACTTCGGTAACAACGAACCCATCGAATGCAAGTGTATGCGTAGGACAAAACATCACATTCACTGCAGCGTTCAGCGGTAGCCCAACACCGAATATCTTCCAGTGGCAGTCGAGCCCGGATGGTGTTAACTGGACTAACCTTACAACAGGCGGTTCATTTACACCAGTATTTACTATTACAGGTGCTACACTGGCACAAAATGGTTTGCGCTATCGTGTAATTGTAACAAACCTGTGCGGACAAAGCGCGACATCTACACCGGTCACATTAACGGTTAGCACAAATGTTCCGACAGTGACTGCGCTGCCAAACAGGATCTGTATTTCAGACTCACTGATACCATTACAGGGCTTACCTGTAGGTGGTAGCTGGAGCGGAATCGGTGTTTCCGGATTCAACTTTGTTCCTTCAGCAACAGCTCTCGGAACTTATACGCTTACTTACACTTATACGAATCCTTCGGGATGTACAGCATCTGCTACTGTAACGGCTAAAGTGGAAGATTGTCCGGAGCGTATCAGGTTACTTAGAGATGATGCTGTTGTACTGTTCCCGAACCCGAACAACGGTAGATTCAATTTCAAGATGAATAGTACGCTGTATAATTACATCAACATGCGCGTATACAACTCACAGGGTCAGCTTGTGAACAACCGTTACTTCGGTAACCTGGTCTACGGCAGAGTAGTGCCGGTAGATCTCCATATGCTGCCTGTTGGTGTTTATTTCGTTAAGTTCGGATATGATGATGGTATAAGAACTTCTGAGAAGACCTTTACCGTTGTCATCGGCAGATAATAAATAGTTTCACCATAATCAAACATCCCGGCCACCAGCGTCGGGATGTTTTGTTTCTATGACAACTGAATCCTTTATAAAAATTTTAAGCGAAGAAAAATTTTCTCCGGTTGTTCCTTTTAAAGAGGGGAAAGACCGGCTTATACGTTTCGATCTAACGCGAACCATTCCCACTATAAATTATATCAATGATGAATTAAGTAAGAATAATGCGCGGTATGGTATCGGTGGTTATGATGAGCTCAGGGATGTGTATGCGGGCAGCAATGTATTTGATGCCAAATCTCCCAATGAAAAGCCAAGAAGATTGCATCTTGGTACAGATATCTGGGGTAAACCCTATACTGCTGTGATGGCTCCTTATGATGGTATGGTGCACAGCTTTGCTTTCAATGACCGCAAAGGAGATTATGGAGGTACAATCATTCTTTCTCACCAGGTGCGGGGAATTACTTTTTATACATTGTACGGACATTTAAGCCTCAATTCACTGAAAGATCTTCAGGAAGGCAACCGTATTGAAGCAGGTGAAGTATTTGCTGAATTCGGTATACCTGCTGAGAATGGCAACTGGCCTCCGCATCTTCATTTTCAGATCATAAAAAATATGGACAACTGGAAAGGTGATTACCCGGGAGTTTGTGCAGCTGAAGAAAAGGAAAAATGGCTGAGCAACTCTCCCGATCCTGAGATCATCCTCCGCTTGAATCGGTATATCACTTAGCTTTACATTATGGATAGCACGAGAAATATTCTTACAGCAGCGGACAAAGAATTTGAAAATAATATTCGTCCTGCACAAATTGCTGATTTCTCGGGACAGGAGCAGATCATCAACAACCTCAAAATATTTATTAAAGCTGCTAAGCAAAGGGGAGAAGCACTCGATCATATTTTATTTCATGGTCCCCCCGGATTAGGAAAAACTACCTTATCACGGATCGTTGCCAATGAACTTGGCGTGAATATCAAAGAAACATCCGGCCCTGTTATTGAGAAGCCGGGTGATCTGGCGGGTTTGCTTACTTCCATGGAGCCCAACGATGTTTTATTTATTGATGAGATACATCGTTTAAGTACAGTGGTGGAAGAATATCTCTATGCGGCCATGGAAGATTATCGGATCGATATCATGATCGATTCCGGACCTAATGCCAGAAGTATTCAGATCAATCTGAATCCATTTACCTTGATCGGCGCTACTACGCGCAGCGGACTCCTTACTGCTCCTTTGCTTTCCAGGTTTGCGATCAAATCACGACTCGAATATTATCCTTCTTCAGTTTTACAGCAGATCGTTCAGCGATCGGCTTCCATATTATCTGTAAAAATTACTTCTGATGCATCCAGTGAAATTGCAAAAAGAAGCAGGGCTACACCCCGTATTGCAAATGGATTATTGCGAAGGGTGCGTGATTTTGCCCAGGTACTGGGAAACGGAGCCGTGGATCTTGCCATTACCCAACATGCATTGAAAGCATTGAATGTGGATGAGTATGGACTGGATGATATGGATAATAAAATACTCCAGACCATCATTGAAAAATTCAAAGGTGGTCCGGTAGGCCTGGGAACCATTGCAACAGCTGTTTCCGAAGAAGCAGGAACCATTGAAGAAGTGTATGAACCATTTCTTATCCAGGAAGGATTTTTGCAAAGAACTCCGCGGGGAAGAGAAGTTACTCCAAAAGCATATGAACATTTAGGCAAAAAAAAGCCCGGCTCAACCGGGACTCTTTTTGAAAGCCTTTAGCCTCTGGCCACTAGTCTCTAGCTATTGTACTACAAGTCTGAAACCATTTCCATGAATGTTTACGATTTCAATTCTTGGATCGTCTTTCAGATATTTTCTGAGCTTTGCAATATAAACATCCATGCTGCGGCCGTTGAAGTAAGTATCGCTACCCCATATCTTTTTAAGTGCCTGCTCACGGGGTAAAAGGTCATTCAGATGCTCGGCCAGCATTTTCAGCAATTCATTCTCTTTTGGAGAAAGGGTTTGTGTTACATTATTATGAGTCAACTGCCGGAGCTTCGGATTAAAATGATAAGTAGCGAGGTCATATTCCTTGTTCTCGCTTTCCTTATTCATTTCTTCATTGCGCTTCAGGATCGCTTTTATTTTCAGTAAAAGAACTTCACTGTCGAATGGCTTGGTGATATAATCATCGGCACCCAGTTTGTAACCCTGTATCACATCTTCCTTCATCGTTTTTGCACTGATGAAAAATAATGGGATATCAGGATCAACGTCCCTGATCTCTTCGGCTAAAGTAAATCCATCCATATTCGGCATCATTACATCCAGCAGGCAGAGATCGAATTTCTCGCGTTGAAAGGCGGCAAGACCTAAACGACCATCTCTTTCGAGTGTAACATCATAGTCGTTCAGCTCCAGGTAATTTTTCAGTACACTTCCCAGGTTCGGATCGTCTTCACACAAGAGAATTTTAGGTTTCTTAGTGTCCATGTTATTGTTTTTTATTGCTTGTCAATCCATAAAGTTAAAACATTTGATTCTATTTCAATTCACGTAACTTTCAATCAAAATAAATAATGGCGGATAAACCGGACTTTACAGCGGCTATCAATGAGGGTTATTCTTTCAAAGGTGAATCCTTTAAAATCGGATCGGCAATGCTGGATGGTAATGTGGTAGAAGGTACATCCGTTATGATCCCATTGAAAACCATGAACAGGCATGGGCTGATCGCTGGTGCCACCGGTACTGGTAAAACAAAAACCCTGCAAATGCTGGCGGAAGGATTGAGTGAAGCCAGTGTACCTGTTCTGCTGATGGACATTAAAGGTGATCTGAGCGGCATTGCAGCAGCAGGAACTGTGAATGAAAAAATTACAGAAAGATGCCAGAAGCTGGGAATTGAATTCAAGCCCACCGCATATCCTGTGGAATTTCTTACACTGAGCAACCAGAAAGGCGCGCGCTTACGGGCAACTGTAAGCGAATTTGGTCCCGTATTGCTATCCCGTATACTTGGATTGAACGATACGCAGGAAAGCTTTGTCGCCATGATCTTTAAATACTGCGACGACAATAAACTGCCCCTGCTTGACCTGAAAGATTTTATCAGGGTATTGCAATTTGTGAGCAATGAGGGTAAGGAGCAGCTTACCAGGGATTATGGGAATATTTCTGTTTCTTCAATCGGCACTATTCTCCGGAAAGTGATCGAGCTGCAGCAACAGGGAGCTGATGTTTTTTTTGGTGAAAAGAGTTTTGAAGTAAATGACCTGATGCGTATCAGTGAAGATGGAAGGGGTATGATCTCTGTATTGAGAGTAACGGATCTGCAGGACCGCCCCAAGCTTTTCTCGACTTTTATGCTCCAGTTGCTGGCTGAATTATATGCTGTTTGTACGGAAGCAGGTGATGTAGATAAGCCAAAGCTTGTATTGTTCATCGATGAAGCACACCTGGTATTTCATGAAGCGAGCGAAGCATTATTGCAGCAGATCGAAACGATTATCAAGCTGATCCGCTCAAAAGGAATAGGAATTTATTTCTGTACACAGAACCCGATGGATGTGCCGGCTCCTGTACTGGCGCAATTGGGTTTGAAAGTGCAGCATGCATTAAGAGCTTTTACTGCAGCAGATCGGAAAGTGATCAAACAGACTGCAGAAAATTATCCGGAAACCAAATTTTATAAAACGGATGAGCTGATCACGCAAATGGGGATCGGCGAAGCCCTTGTTACTTTATTAAATGAAAAAGGGATCCCAACACCTTTGGTGCACTGCATGGTCCGTGCCCCGCAAAGCCGCATGGATATCCTGACAGATGCGGAGATCGATACTATTGTATCGCGGTCATCGCTGGCTGGAAAGTATAATGCAATCGTGGATTCAAAAAGCGCTTATGAAATACTGACGGAGAAGCTGGAAGAGGCAGCTGATCAAAAAGAAACGGAAACGACTAAAAAAACGGCCAAAGAAAAATCGGTCCTCGATAACCCTATCGTCAGGAGCATGACCCGCACTGCAGGGAATACGATTGTAAGGAGTTTGCTGGGGGTTTTGGGGTTAGGAGGCAGGAGCAGGAGAAAAAGTTTGTTTTAGATTTGATAGAGATTTTGTCATTTGCTTCTTATACTTTTTCTTCATCATTAACCCGAACATAAGCTTAACAACGGGATTATTCCTGACCAACATCTCCACTTTTACATTTGTTTCTTCGGGTGTTAAACGCTGAAGACTGAACCTGCAGCCGCCCATTCCTTTCTGGTCCATTTCAACCAATTCCATTTTATCTGAACTGGTTGTTGCAGATTCGGTAACAATTATGGGATTATTTTTTGAGCTTACTATACAGCGATGATTTGTTCCTGTGCGGTTGATCTTTTCATGGTTCAGCATTTCAATTCCTTTAATTCCTTCCATCCACGTTGGGCGAAGCTCCAGGTCGAATATAGTCCCAAATACTTTTTCCATTTCAGCGGGAACAACTTCTTCGAGCGTGAAATTTACTGATGCTTTTGCAGAAAGATTGAAATGTGGTAACTGCGGTGGCGGCACGATCTTGTACAATTCCGACAGGACAGAAAATGTGAAATCAACTTCTCCGGCATCATAATTCTCTTTGCCAGTTGTAGCAGAGAACCATGAAATATCAGCAACATGATCATCATCTTTAATGAGCGGGTCTGTCATTAGGATGTATTCATTGCTGTCGATATTGTTTTTTAATAATCGGTGGATCAGGATCACATCCTTGCCAAAAAGTTTTTTGTGATCCTTCACCATATATTCGGACACTTCACCATAATGTGCCACAATTTTCAGTTTCAGATCGACAGCCGATTTACAGGCTCCGCAATTGCAAATTCGCTGGTGATCATATAATTTAAGGTGTCTGTGAAAGTTGAAATACATTGTTTCAACCTGCTTCAGAATTTCTTGTTGGCCTGGTTTATTTCCCGGTCGATAAAAGAATATCGCATCCCCTTCAATTTCACTTATCTGGAGATTCAATAGATTACTGTCAATCAATATTTCTAACAGCTCCTGAACAATATGCTGGCTATGGATTATCTCTGTTTCGCTGACGAATTTCGTAAAGCCGCTGATATCGGGAATGAATAAAAAAGCTGGTTTTACAGAGCTTTCCGGTTGCTGGGTAGCCATAGTTGGTTATTTCAATTGTTATTTACGTAATAACAGCTATTACAGTTTTCTTATAGCAGTTTAATCCTCCCCATCGAATCAACTTCTATTTTATTTTCACTTTGCAGAAACTCCAGCACTTTCCAGGCCTTCTCCTTCCTGACACCATTCAGTTTTTGCATTAGTTGAGCACTATCCAGTTCTTCATACTTGATAATATTCATTATCCGGTGATGAAGCATTTCAAATTCTTCTCCTGAAAGAGAAGTTGATTTCAATTTCAGGCAATTATCACAAATACCACAGGGCTTTACATTTTTATCCCCAAAGTATTCTGCGATAAACCGGCTTCTGCATCCTTTTTCCTCCAAATAAGCGATCATCTTCTTAACCCTGCTAAAATATTCTTCCTTTCGTTTATGATACGCCTGCTGGTTTATTTGCAAATCATCTGCTTTAATACGTGGTTTCAATAAAAGCAGTTGAGGAGTATCTTTTTGCGGACTATAATCAATAATTCCAAAACGCTCTAGTTGTTTCAATTCCCGGTTCACTATATCAGGTTCTTTCTTCATTAAAAACCCAAGCGTTTTTTCTGAAATGGAAACAGGCTGATCTATAATTCCTCCATAAGTTCTTAATAAATTCTTGATACAAAGGTCCAGTTCCGGGTGACTCTTTTCAAATTCAAAAAGCGCATCTTTCCGCGCAATAACCTGTACCGATGCCGGAAGAAAAACCTGCTCATTGAAAGTAAGCCATCCATCTTGTTCGAGTGCCTTGATGGAATGGATTACAAGAGAAGAGGAGTGTTTGAATTTTTTCAGAAAATCGCTGATATCAAAATCAAAATACTGGCCCTGGCCTTCTCCCGAAGGGATCTGAAGATAATTCGCGATTGACTGATAAACTTCTCTGATTTTTCCCGTTTCAGGAAAACGCGTTTCAACGGATGCATGAAGCTCTTTCAAATCGATATCCTCATATAACAAAACAGCAAATGCTGTCTTTCCATCTCTTCCGGCCCTCCCTGCTTCCTGGTAGTAGCTTTCCAGAGAATCGGGTACATCCGCATGTATAACAGTTCGCACTCCGGGCTTATCGATCCCCATTCCAAATGCATTGGTGCAAACAATTACAGGTACATTATTCCGAAGCCAGGCTTCCTGCTTCCGGTTTCTTTCTTCTGATGAAAGACCAGCATGATAATGATCTGAATTTATTCCATGCATTTTCAGCAAATCACTGATCTCAGCAGTTTTTTTCCGGCTTCTGCAATAAACAACCGAAGAACCAGGAACTTTCTGAATGATCTCAACGATCTTGTTGATACGGGAACTCAATTTGAAAATGCTGTAAGAAAGATTCGGCCTTTCGAATGATTGCCGGAATATTTTTTTCTTCCGGAAATTAAGTTTGTCGCAGATATCATTCTGCACGGGTACCGTAGCAGAAGCTGTTAAAGCCAGTACAGGTATATCCGGCATCTCCTCGCGAATGGAAGCAATTCTTAAATAAGGGGGACGAAAATCATAGCCCCATTGAGAAATACAATGTGCTTCATCTACAGCGATCAGGTTAACATCGAGGGCAGGAAGCCATTCTTTGAACAATGCTGTTTCCAGGCGTTCGGGAGACAGGTAAAGAAACTTGCAATTGCTTTGTGCAGCCACTTTGAAAGTATTCAACACCTCTTTTCTATTCATGCCCGACCAAACTGCCAGGGCTGTAATATTTTTTCTTCGAAGGTTTTCTACCTGGTCCTTCATTAATGCGATCAAAGGAGAAATCACCAGGCATAATCCCGGTTTTGCCATAGCCGGAACCTGATAGCAAAGCGATTTTCCTCCACCGGTAGGCATCAAAGCAAGTACATCTTCTCCATCCAATACACTTTGCATGATTTCTTCCTGTAGTGGTCGAAAAGAATCATAGCCCCAGTACTGTTTTAGTATTTGATGAATATCTGCCATTCACGATGGACGATCAAACGACCTTCTTCACAAACAAACGTACAGAATTAATCGCAAGCACCACATCACTCAACCCCATTACCAATGCCCCGAAAATAGGAGTAAGCAAACCAAATGCAGCTACAGGAATGGCTATTATATTATAGGCAAAAGCCCAGAAAAGATTTTGTTTGATCGTCATGTAGGTATGCTTTCCCAACCCCAATGCCGTTGGCAGATTACCCAGCCCGTTATTCATCAGGATCACATCTGCACTTTGAACAGCGATCTGTGCTGCTTCATTCATCGACACTCCTAATGTGGCTTTGGCAAGCGCAGGTGCATCATTGATGCCATCACCCACCATTGCGGTGGGCGACTGCTCACTTAATGAAGCGATCTTTTCCAGCTTTTGTGCAGGAGTTTGCTCAGCGATCACCGTATCGATTCCTAATTGCTTTGCAAGCGCCTCGCATTTTTCAAGCTTGTCGCCACTTAAAAGTATAGTGCGGATGTTTTTCCGGTGCAGATAATCGACCACTTGTTTGGCTTCTTTCCTTATTTCATCTTCAATATCTATCCATCCGATCACCTCATTATTCCTGGAAATATAAACACTATGACTTTTATCTATGCTGGCATCCTTAACAGATTTAAAGGAGCCGGCAACAAAAGTATTTCCATCTTTATCGGTAGCCTGTACTCCCAGTCCCTTGATCTCTTCCACCTTCGCCCAGTTGATCGCTTCCTTCTGTTTCCATTCTTTAGTTATTGATTTAGCGATCGGATGGCCTGAATATTTTTCCAGAGAGAAAACCAGTTTTTTAAATTCATCTTCATCTTTAAGACTGCCGGTTAACGCTAAACCTGAAACTCTAAACTCTCCACTGGTAAGCGTACCTGTTTTATCGAACACTACCTGCTTAATGTCTTTGAATGTTTCCAAACTGCCAGCATTACGAAACAGGATACCTGTTTTCGCTGCACGTCCGAGTCCCACGGCTATGGCAGCAGGAGTAGCAAGACCCATGGCACAGGGACAAGCAATGACCAGCACGGCGATGCTTCTCATTAAAGCTGCAGTGAAATCCGGAATAACGATCCAGTTAATGGCAAATGTGAGTGCAGCAATTCCCAAAACAACCGGAATGAATATGGCACTGATCTTATCGGCTAGTTGCTGAACCGGTGGCTTTTCACCCTGTGCCTGCCTTACCATATTAATGATACCAGAGATCACCGTTTGATTGCCGGTAGCTGTTACCTGTGCTTTTACGGTTCCATTGGTAAGAATGCTGCCACCTATCAATGAATCTTTGGCCACTTTATGAATAGGAAGGCTCTCCCCTGTAATGATCGCTTCATTTACTTCTGCTTCGCCCCATAATATTTTTGAATCGATTGGTACCTGCTCTCCATCACGTATCAGAATCAGATCGCCTACCTTTAATTGAGTATTCTCCACTTCAAAGATCTGTTCTTTATATTGATCATCGAAAGCAATCATATGCGCCATCACCTTTTGTGATTTGGCCAGCTTGTTCAAGGCGCGTTGTGTTGAATTAACGGATGCCTCTTCCATATAATTACCGAGAAAGACAAGTGTTATAATTGCGGCTGCCGTTTCATAAAAAAGATATTGTTCGGGCTGTCCGCTTAATGAACCATACAGGCTATATGCAAAAGCAGCTGTTGCACCCACTGCAATCAGAACGTTCATATTCGGCATTCCATTGCGAATACTTTTCCAGGCACTTTTTCCAAAAAAGCTCATTCCAACAATGTATACCGGTATGGTCAATGCCATCTGTACCCAGTGATTCATCAGCCAATGAATATGAAGGCCGGGTATCATGTGCAACATCAGCAGGGCAGTGAAAGGAAAGCAAAACCAGAACCGCTGAAGATGGGTTTTAAAAAAACCGCCCCTTAATTCTTCAGCAGGTGCATGGTCATGAGCATGGCCGTGGTGATCCGTATCCACTACTTTATAACCAAGATCATACAGCCCTTTACTGATCTTTTGTTCAGGTATGGATTCAGCTGCTTCAAAGAAAACATCGCCGGTGGCGAAATTCACTTTAATATTTTTCATACCCTGTTTCTCAAGGTATTTATTGATATTGATGGCGCAGGTATTGCAATCCATTCCTTCCACTTTCCATTGTGCTTTCTCCATACTGCAAATTTATTTCATGTTTTCGAGTATCTTGGAATGATGGAATGGGTTTATGCATTAAATAATATCAACGATGTTGCAAAACAGTTTTGGGAAAAGACATCGGTGAAATCCGCGCAACCGGTCATCGCATTTCACGGAACAATGGGCTCTGGTAAAACAACATTTATTCATGCATTATGTTTGGTAAAAGGTGTTAAGGATACTGTCGGAAGTCCGACCTTTGCTATTATCAATGAATATGCCTGGGATTGCGAAGGGACCAAAAAGCCCATCTTTCATCTGGATCTGTACAGGATCCGGGATGAAGAAGAAGCTATCAGAGCTGGGGTAGAAGATGTATTATATAGTGGGTATACCTGTTTGGTAGAATGGCCTGAAAAAGCACCCGGTATTTTCCCAGCCGACACCTTACATGTATCGATTGACGTGATTGATAACCAAAAGCGTCGTCTGAAAATCACTAATAAATAGGTATTTTTGATGCACGCATGGGGCAGCCAAAACCTAAAATAAGTACATCCTTCAGTTACGAGACATTAGAAGAAAAACTCGACATCAGGCCGAAGACCGAAGGCATGATGATCGGCATTCCCAAAGAGATAGCCTTCCAGGAAAATCGGGTGGCACTCACGCCCGATGCAGTGAGTGTATTGATCAGTAATGGTCACCAGGTAGTGATCGAACATAATGCCGGTGAAGCTTCTCATTTCCGCGACAAGGATTATAGTGAAGCCGGTGCACGGATCGTTTATAACCGCGAAGATGTTTTCAAAGCACCTATACTTGTAAAAAGTGCCCCGGTCATTGAAGAAGATCTGGATTTATTGCAATTGAACCAGATAATCATTTCTCCTATTCATCTTTCGGTATTGAAAGCATCGATACTGGAGAAGATGATGGAAAAAAGGATCACTGCTATTTCTTTTGAGAATCTGAAAGACGACAGCGATTCCTATCCGATCGTAAGAAGCATGAGTGAAATTGCCGGAAGTGCAGTCATGCTGATTGCTGCACAATACCTCGGTTCTGCCAATCATGGAAAGGGTGTATTGCTGGGAGGGGTTTCTGGTATTGCGCCTACAAAGGTCATTATCATCGGCGCCGGTATAGTTGGAGAGTATGCAGCGAGAGCAGCATTGGCACTTGGCGCTTCAGTGAAAGTGTTCGACAATGATGTATATCGTTTGAAAAGATTACAGAATAATATCGGTCAACGCATGTGGACTTCCGTAATAGAACCCCGAATGCTGGCAAAGCAACTGAAGACCTGTGAAGTGGCTGTTGGAGCATTGGGTTCACAGACGGGCAGAACACCTCTGGTTGTTACTGAAGAAATGGTCAGCAATATGCGTACAGGCGCTGTGATCATCGATGTGAGTATTGACAGGGGTGGATGTTTTGAAACATCCGAGATCACATCGCATGAACATCCGATCTTCATGAAATATGGGGTGATACATTATTGTGTTCCGAATATACCTTCCGGATTTTCCCGCACAGCTTCCCAGGCAATCAGCAACGTTATTATGCCCTTACTACTCGAAGCAGGAGATGATGGTGGCTTTGAGAACCTCGTTTGGCATAAGCTACATCTTCGCAGCGGGATCTATCTTTTTAAAGGCGCCCTCACCAATTTTTACCTCTCTCAGCGCTTCGACCTCAAATACACGGACCTTAATTTGCTGATAGCCAGTCAGCGATAGGAACTCAGATCTCTGATCCGAAAAAAATAAAATTTAAACAGTTGTTTAAATCAAACATTTGTTTAATTTTGCGCCTCGCCTGCCGATCAGGCAGGTTTAATTAAAAAATTCACCGTGGAATACAGCGAAAAACAGGTGCAGATCATGGAAACCGCCGAAAACCTTTTTGCCGAAAAAGGTTTCAATGGTACTTCTGTGCGCGATATAGCGGAGAAAGCTCATGTAAACCTGGCGATGATATCCTATTATTTCGGCTCCAAGGAGAAATTGCTGGAAACCTTATTTGCTTTTCGCGGAGAGACCATGAAGGTTACCCTTGAAAGCATCATTGATCGAAAGGATATCAGCTCTCTTGAAAAAGTTTACCTGCTGATCGACAATTATATCGGGAAGTTCATGAGCCAGCAGTGTTTCAGCCGCATCCTTGCCAGGGAACAGGTGCTGAATAATTCTCCTGTCACAGCCACTTTGATCCTCCAGATGAAAAAAAGAAACCTGGAACTGATCCAGAAGCTTATCAGGGAAGGACAGAAGCGGGGAGAATTCAGGAAGAATATCGATACCGCCATGATGATGACAACCATGATCGGTACGGCACATAACCTGATCACTACCAAACATTACTATAAAGAATTGAATAACCTACAGGAAATTTCAGAAGAAGAATTTGAAAAGCTCATTGGTAAAAAGCTGGCGAGCCATTTGAAATTCCTTTTTAAAGCGATGTTGACTTATGAAGATTAAATTTTTTGTGATTGCTCTCTGTTCCCTTTTTATTTCTGTCACGCTTTCAGCCCAGGAAAAAAAATTATTGACATTACAGGAAGCAGTCGACCTGGGATTGAAGAACAGCAAGCAGCTTAAATCTTCACAGGCAAGGATCGATGAAGCCACTGCAGCTGTAGATGAAGCCAAAGAAAAGAAATTGCCCTCTGCAGGTATTAATGGCTCTTATATGCATATCATTAATGCCGATTTCGTAATGAAAACAAAAAACAATAATAGTGGAGGCGGACAACCCACTGAGCCCACCAAAATAAATGATGCGGTTTACGGCATATTAAATCTTGCACTTCCCATTTATAATGGAGGCAGGATCCGCTATGGCATTGAATCTGCACGCTTCCTTGAGCAGGCAGCTAAACTGGATGCAGAAAATGATAAAAATGAGATCATTCAAAATACGATCGAAGCATTTGCCAACCTGTTTAAGGCAAATACGGCAGTCATGCTTGTGAAAGAAAACCTGTTGCAGTCGCAGGAAAGAGTAAAAGAACTTTCCGATCAGGAAAGAAACGGATTGCTCGCACGAAATGATCTTCTGAAAGCACAGTTGCAGAGCTCCAATATTGAATTAAGCCTGCTCGATGCGGAGAATAACCGCGATCTCGCCAACCTAAATATGAATTTATTGCTGGGATTACCATCTTCTACTCAGTTAATGCTGGATACAAACGGCATTGAAAGGAAGAATGATGCAAGAGTGCTGGAAGATTTCATTAAGGAAGCACAGGCTAACCGGAAGGATATCGCAGCAACCGATATGCGTAAGAAAGCTGCAGAAACTAATATCAAAACAATAAAAAGCGATTATTATCCGAATGTGAGCCTGACGGGTGGTTATATCGCAGCCGATGTTCCAAAAGTATTTACGGTTACCAATGCTGTCAATATTGGAGTAGGAGTAACCTATAACATCAGCTCATTATGGAAAACCAAATCAAAGATCCGCCAGGCGGAAGCAAGAGTAAAACAAATAGAAGCAACAGAATCCCTGCTGGATGATAATATCCGGATGCAGGTCAGTAAAAGTTACTTATCGCTTCTTAGTTACAGGAAAAAAATCGATGTGTACACTAAAGCAGTAGAACAGGCAAAAGAAAATTACCGCATCGTAAAAAATAAATTCAATAACGGCCTGGCCACTACCAGCGATTTGCTCGAAGCGGATGTAGCACAACTACAGGCCAATCTCAGTTATACTCTGGCCAGGGCGGATGCATTCGTGGCCTATCATAAATTATTGCAAACAGCAGGAATATCAACCGCTGAATTCAAATAACAGAAACTCACCCCAATCCCTCTCCCGGAGGGAGAGGAAGCAAAAAATAAAAAGATGGACACTGTAACTAATGAGAAAGCAGAAAAAAAGAAAAGAAACCCGGTATTTATTATAGTGCTCGGGTTATTATTGATCGCCGGTGCCTGGTTTGGTATTTCCAAATACCAGCACGGACAGCATCACGAAGAAACAGATGACGCGCAGATCAGCGCCGATATTAGCCCGGTAATTCCCCGTGTATCCGGTTATGTATCGGAAGTAAAAGTGCACGATAATCAATGGGTGAATAAAGGCGATACATTATTAGTACTGGATAATCGCGATTACCAGATAAAATTGCAGCAGGCAGAAGCTGCATTGCACAATTCACAGAGTACTTTGAATAGTGCAAAAGCAACTACTGATGCCGCAAGAGCGAATATCGAAACATCCAAATCAGCAATCGGCACTATCGATGCGCAGATCGAAGCAGCGAAAGTGACTTTGTGGAAAGTAACGGAAGATTATAAGCGCTATGCCAATTTGATCAAAGATCATTCGATCACCCAGCAGCAATATGAGCAGGCAGTGGCTGCAAAGGAAACAGCAGAGAAGCAGGTAGCCATTCTTGAAGAACAAAAGAAACAGGCAGCGCAGCAAACAAATGCAGTGGCTGCACAATCGAATGCTACTTCCAAGCAAATAGATATCGCAGGTACCAGCATCGAACAAAGAAAAGCAGATGTGGACGCTGCAAAGCTGAATTTATCATATACTGTTATCACTGCACAACAGGGTGGACTGGTTTCTAAAGTGAATGTTCAGCCTGGACAGTTTGTTCAACCCGGACAGGCATTATTCAGCGTTGTGCACAGTGAAAATAAATGGGTAGTAGCTAATTTCAAGGAAACACAGATCAACAGAATGACCGAGGGACAGAAAGTGATCATCAAGGCAGATGCATTCCCGAAGCATAAGTTTGAAGCAAGGCTAACTTCATTTTCACCTGCCACCGGGTCGACATTTTCATTATTGCCCGCCGATAACGCCAGTGGAAATTTTGTGAAAGTAGTACAGCGGCTGCCCGTTAAAATCGACTTCACGGATACAAAAGATAGCCTGGTGAAAAAATTAAGGCCGGGGATGAATGTTAAGGTCGATGTTCATTTGGATTGATTACACGAATTAAGATCGAATTACACGAATTATGGTGCAAGCAGCTTCATTGGTAGAGTATGGATCCCGCCGAGTAATTATTACGATTACTGCCATTATGTGTGCATTGCTTGAAATAGTTGATACAACTATTGTCAATGTCGCTTTAAATGACATGAAAGGAAATCTCGGCGCTACAACTACTGAGATCGGTTGGGTAGTGACCGCCTATGCGATCGGTAATGTGATCATCATCCCGATGACGGCCTGGTTGTCACAGCAATTCGGCAGAAGAAATTATTTCGCGACATCCATCATCTTATTTACGATCTGTTCTTTTTTATGTGGTAATGCCAATGGTATTACGGAGCTGATCATTTTTCGTTTTCTGCAGGGCGTAGGTGGTGGTGCATTGCTGGTAACATCCCAAACGATCATCACAGAAAGCTATCCTCCCGAAAAAAGAGGAATGGCACAGGCGATCTATGGAATGGGAGTGATCGTTGGACCAACATTAGGTCCGCCGCTCGGAGGTTATATCACCGAACATTTTTCATGGCCATACATATTTTATATAAATATTCCCCTGGGAGTTATCGCCGCTTTGCTTACCCTTCAGTTCGTAAGAAGTCCGAAATACGGCGAAAAGAAAAATATTTCCGATATCGACTGGTTAGGTATCGCCTTCCTTGCCATATTTGTCGGTTCCTTGCAGTATGTGCTGGAAAAAGGTCATGATGAGGATTGGTTCAGCAGTTCAACGATCATTTTTTTAACGGTCACTGCAATTCTTGGTGGCTTCTTTTTTATCTGGAGGCAAATGACCTATGATCATCCTATTGTAAATCTCCGTGTTTTGAAAAATGGTAATCTCCGCATGGGAACGATATTATCATTCATCATGGGTTTTGGATTATATGGAACAACATTTATCATTCCATTGTATGTGCAATCGAATTTGGGGTGGACTCCCACTCAAGCGGGATTATTACTCGTGCCGGCAGCATTGACAACAGCATTCATGATGCCCATCATGGGTAAGCTGATACAGGCAGGAGCGAAGCACCAGATCCTTACAGCACTCGGGTTATTCATGTTCTTTCTGTTTTGTATCTGGGGGTATAAGATACTTACCCCCGATACCGGTAAGCAGGCTTTTTTCTGGATGCTGATTTTCCGCGGCGTGGCACTGGCATTATTATTTATTCCGGTTACCACCTTATCATTGAGCACATTGAAAGGAAGAGAAATAGGAGAAGGAGCTGCATTCACCGGAATGATGCGGCAATTAGGCGGCTCATTCGGCATTGCGATCATCACCACCTTCATGGCGCAGCAGGTAGTGAAGCATCATTCGCATATCGCTGATCACCTGGAAATAACGAATCCTGCCGTACAAAACAGGCTGGCAGGTTTGCAACAGGCATTTATTCTGAAAGGACATCCTCAAAATATTGCACAGCTCGAAGCGTATAAGGCGATCGATTATTCCGTAACCAGGCAGGCCATGGTATTATCCTATATGGATGTATTTTTCTGGACCGGGGTCATGTTCCTTATTGTAATACCCTTTGTGTTATTGGTCAGGGCAAGGAAGAACCAAAAAGCAGGAAAACCGGACATGGGTAATGTGCATTAATCGTAATAAGTAACCCAAATAGGGTATATAAAAATCAGCCGAAGTATTATTTCTAGGGAATTATTCTTAAAAACATCGTATCTCCGTTTTTTTTCTCAAAAAAAAATTTGAATTTCAAATCATATTTGTAGTTTCAAGAGCTCCGCTGAAAAAACCAAATTTCCCTGTTAAGGTATAGTTTGACAATACAAATAATTGTATGTCTGGAGAAGAAAACACCAAGCTATTCGAGATCGGATGTAATATCCGTAAATGGAGAAACCTGAAAGGTATCAAGCAGGAAAAACTTGCCGAAGAGCTGGAGATAAGTAAGGTCTCCATGAGTAAAATTGAAACCGGAAAAACTAACATCCCCATTGTAAGACTATTCGCGATCGCCAAAGTATTAGGCATCAAAGTCGATCTTCTTTTTATCGATCCTTCAATCGTTCTGGATAAAAACTTCATCGGTTAAGTCCCAGTTAACTTAAATAAACTACAGGTTAACTTAATTAAACCGGCAGATTTCACATCGTCTGTCTACTGTTCCAATTTTATGGAAACGATCTTCAGCCATGTTAATAGTATCCATCTTATTGTTTTGTGCAGGCGCATGGCTCGGCTGGGATTTCAGGCAATTTTATGAAGATGAGAATGAGCAATCCCGGCTGACTCAATTCCTGATCTAGATTATATCAGTAAACAAAACGTTGTTATGCTAACTGCAATAAAAGTACAATCCCGGCTCATTCTCCTTCTCTCCTTAATGCTGTTTTATTTGCAGTCGAACGGTCAGCAACAAATTCCTTCACTAAAGGATGCAAAAGTTTCCATCCAGCGATCATTTTCACTTTACCTCGACCAGCCTAAAAAATATTTTAAGAACCTTATTACTGCTCCAAAGCTGAATGACCTGCTACCCCGTAGTTCATTCTTATTGAATAGCGCAGATTTTCATTCAGAAAATACAGTCAATAACAGCATTACAGATCCCATTTATTACTCACGAACAGTTTTCTATTCTCAATTGGATATTGCCGGTATTCCTTTCCAGGTTTCGGCCAACCGGCAAAGCTTTCCCGATCTGTTCGGTACCGATCAGTTTAATTATTCCGTAAGCTTCGACAGGAATGGCTTTCTGGAAATGGCAAAACGAAAGCTGGCTGGCAATATTGACCCATCATCTTTCCTGGAAAATTTAAAAACACCGTTAGATGACCTGTTGAAAAAAACAAGACAGGAGCTGTTTACTGACCTGAAAGATATCCGTGAGAAATACAAAGGAGTGATCAATGGAGAATTTGATTACCTCGGCGGCGTCAAAGATATTTTCAAAATTGATATCAATACACTCCGCAACCGCTTTCTCAGCCAGGAATTAATGCAGGACATAACAGCTAAACAAAAAATACTGGCCGATATGCAAATCGGCAGGAATAATGGTGAAAAGATCAACGAAGAATTATTTACAAAGCTGACGATCGAATCATTAAAGGCAAATGCACTGCAGGAATTGCTCGACAAGCTTGAATCGCACAAACAAAAATGGGAACAGTCCGGGCTCCTGAGTAAGATCCGCGAGCTGGATATCATAAAAATTAATTCACTCGATGAGTTCCTGAATAAGCCGTCCACTATAGCAAGACTGGCTAAGCAGCGATTTAATATGAATGGATTGCAAAGAATGTTCTTTGGCATTACTCATTTGGATATTGGCCAGAATGCATTATCATCCGGCCCGCTGAGCTTTGAGCATTTCCTTAGTAAAGGTATCAACGCCGGTTTCAACAGTGGTTCAAAGAACATCAATATTCTTGCAGGACGACAAAAAGATCTCACCTCCATTCTCGACTATGGGTTTACTGATCAGATTTTTTCGAATAATGGATTGGCAAAGGCGATCAATTTCGAAAAGCAGGGTGCAAAAATAGCTACCAGCCTAACGGTTTCTTCCTTTTCGCAATCACCGATAGATTATAATGATTTCCGTAACGGAAATATTTTCAGGGAGGTTCTTGTAACAACGCTTTCCAATCAATTCAGGGTGGGAGAGACCGGTAAGTTCAATATCGAGCTTTCACGATCTGCATCCCGTTATAATTCGAAATCTCCCAATGATTCTTTTTTAAACGCGGCAGGTAATTTTTCAAAAATATTTTCATCTGAAGATATCGGCAACAACAGCGCCATTTCTTTTCGCTATGAAGACGAAAATCCCCTCACCGGCTTGCAATATTATATAGGCTTTCAAAAAACGGCCAGCGGATATTCCAATCCGGGCAACAGCTACCTGAACAGCGGAACTACGCAATTCAATGGAAGGATTCGCAAATCCCTTCTGGAAAATAAACTGCAGGTTACTTATAAGGCTGACTATCGCATTTTTCAATATGGATATGAAAACTCAAAATGGGTACATAGTAATATGATGCTGGACCTGAAATGGAAAATGAAAAAGGGACAGTATGTATCGATGAGGTATCAGCCCATGCGAATGACAAGCAAAACGCCTTCCGGCAAAACGAAACTGAATGCTTACGACCGCCTTGCAATCGACTTTAACATAGCAAAGAAATTCCACCACTTTAACTACAGTCATTTTCTAAGCCTAGGCTATGAGAATAACCGTTATGCCTGGATGCAGGAGATGTTGCAGAAGAGAGGCCTGGTACTATCCTCCATGCAGCAATTCACAAAAAGAACAAAAACAATATACCTGAACATTCATTTTCAACAGTTTTCTTTTTATGCTGAATCAGGATTGACCTACCCAATAAATAAATTCCTGATCGCTTCATCTGCTGCTGTATATGACAGCTACCGTTCCTGGTATCATCGTGCGGGATTACGCCAGTCCTTATCCGGACAGATGGGTGAGCGGTTCATCCTCAGTTTTTTTGTGGACTGGAAAAAGAATATACGTTTGAAGCAATTCATGTGGGATGATCCTTTCAGGGCCGACCTGTCATTAAAGTATATCATTAAAAATAAAAACTGATGCGAAGAATCATTCACCATATCTTTTTGCTGATCATTTGCGTGAGCACCATTTCCCTGCATGCACAGATCAGTATCAGCTTCAATCCGGTAATAAACGGTCAGAGTATAGAAGGCTTGAGATATGTTCAGATCATTAATAGTGCACAGGAAGATGTAAAAGCATCCATAACGATTCGTGTTACCGAACAATCGAAGGGTTCGGTACTCATAATGATCTTACATGCAGTACCCCTGGCACGAGGTGTCAATTTTATCAACGCTCCTTCTTTTTCATCCGGAAAGATTTCATTCTATAATAATTCTACGGCACAGCTGATCAGTCAGACCGGAAAATTTCCTGAAGGTGAATATGAATATTGCTATGAAGTGGAAATAACCGATTCGAAAACGCAGTGGACCCCTTCTTTTTTCGAAAACTGTTTTTCGCAAAGTATAAGTCCTATGACTCCTTTGCTGTTGATCAATCCTCCCGATGAAGAAAAGGATTGTAATACCCGTCCCTCTTTCTTATGGCAGCTTCCGTTTCCATTACCTGCCGGTTCACAATCGCGCCTGGTACTTACTGAATTAAAAGAAGAGCAGGACCCTGCAGATGCCATCAATTTTAATATCCCGATCCTCAATGAAGGTGCTATACCAGGCAATCAGCTGCAATATCCTTCTTCGGCACCTGCATTGAAAGACACAAAGAAATATGCCTGGCAGGTTATTGTCTATTACGGTAAAACGATTTTAAAGAGATCTGAAATATGGATCTATGAAGTGAAATGCACAGAGATGATCAAAGCTCCGGCAGACGACGGATACCGCGAGATCAATGTGGGTGAAGATGGAAATTATTATGTAACAGAGCAACTATTGCGTTTCTCTTTCAATAATTCATACAATGGCGGTCCGCTGAATTATAGTATCAGTCCGACAGCCAGCCCCGCCCAATTTATCAAAGGACTTCCCGAGCTGAAAATGCAGCCCGGACTGAACAAATTCGATATCGATCTATCGGAGATCAGGGATTTTAAGAGAGGACAGGAGTATACATTGAAAATTTTCCTGAACAACAACACGGTATTAAAGCTTCGCTTCATTTATAAAGATGCAACACAATGATGCGCTTCACATTTATCATATTGTTATTAATGTTCATTATCTCCGGTTGTGGTCGCAAGACCCGTCAAACGCTTGCTGAATATATCAATGATCCGAAGCATCGTATCACACAAACGATCAAGATCGGTGATGTACAGGCAACGATGAAATGGATGATACCGGCGCTATTGAATAAAGAGGAAGATGGCTACAGTTACTTCAGCGTGCGTTTCGATAAGCTGACCGGTGAAAAACCAACAAAGGAAAAAACACTTTATATCGATTTCGACATGCAGCAGGATTTCCTGATGCAGATCGGAAAAGATTCTTTGCGGCCGGCCATCTGTCAGAAAATAGAGAATGGTATGGGTGGCAGCTATCAGTATGTGCTGGCATTCGACAGGAAAATGGACCTGGAACATCCGAGAGATTTCGGCATTTTTTATTTCGATAAAATATTCGGAATGGGCGACCTGGCTTTTGTATACCGTTCGAATGATATCAAAAAAATTCCCAAAACAAACAGCGAAACACGGTGATGAGATATTTAATCAGACATCAGAAAAAAATTGCGTTTTTCCTGATCCTCGTGATGGCACTTGGACTGGTAAACCCGCGCACTGCATTTGCACTGACATCAGGTCCCTCTCAACCGGAGATGGCAGCATTTGAACCCATCGGCAATACCGATATGGTGGACCTGTTCTCCGGCGATTTCTCATACAATATTCCATTGATGGATGTGGGAGGATATCCTGTCAATCTTTCTTACCATTCCGGTGCGAGTATGGATGACGAAGCCAGCTGGGTAGGTTATGGATGGGCTTTAAATGTTGGTGCTGTTAACCGGCAATTGCGTGGAATACCTGATGATTTCAATGGAACCGATAAGCAGGAAAGGCAAATGAATATGAAAGATCATATCACGAAGGGAGCTAAGTTTTCAATGACACTTGATCTTTTAGGAAAACCAGTACCCCGTTTAAATATTAAAAAGAAAAAAAAGAAACTGAATCTGTCATTAACAGTAAGTATCGGAATAAAATTCGACAATTACCGGGGAGTGGGAATGGAAGTAGGTGCAAACCCGGGATTGAGCCTTTCTGAATATGCTTCTACACCAAAAGCACAAGGCGACTCAATGGTAGACCTCATCGGAACAGACAAATTAGGTATAGGTCTTAACCTTAGTTCAATGGACGGGGCGAGTGTTTCAGTAAATGCCCAAACTTTAAAAAAGACTTTGGAGAGTGATGATAAGGAACAAAGTATTACGAAATCAGTTGGCTTTGGGTATAATACCAGGGGAGGCTTGACGGGCTTAACACTTGGAGGATCGTATGCATTAACCGGTGATAAAAAGGGCAAAAATGGGAACTTCCTAGATCAGATTGATTTCGGTCACAGCTCTTTTATTTCTTTCAACAGTCCGACATATACACCTACCATAGAACACCCGATGAAAACAGGTTCATTTACGTTTTCACTTCACCTGGGTCCTGAAGTATTTATTGGTTTTGGGGGATTTGGTGGTTCCGGTTTTTTCAGTAAGCAATCTGTTGCAGAAAAATATACGTCTGCTCCCGAATACGGGTATATACACAGTGAGAAAGGAAGAGATATTCCTGATGCCCTGATGGACATGAACAGGGAAAAAGATATTCCTTACAGCAACCAGGTAAAATATCTTCCAATCCCTATTCCTACTTATGATCTTTTTTCTGCTACCAGCCAGGACGGTTCCGGTCAGTATCGTGCATACCGCGGAAGCTCCGGAGTTTATTTCGATAAAAAAACAGAATCCTTAAATGAAGATTTTTCTGCAGGTATTGAGCTTGGCGCTGGTTGGTTTTTCGACGTAGGCGCAGATGTGTATCACCAGTCAATGGCAACACGGTCAAAGAAATGGATCGATCGCAATGAATATCTCAGCAAAGGAGATTTCCAGAATAAAACGCAGTGGGAACCATTGTATGATCATGCCTATTTTAAAAGAATTGGCGAGCCGGTGCCTTATGATGAAACATACATTGGTAAACTTAAAGGTACTTCACCGGTAGCCGTCGAACTCCCTTCAAGGATAGATAATGTTACAGATGGTGCGAAAGCATCCGGGTTATTACGGACGAAATCATCTCCGAACGGTGAATCGATCAGTACGCTGAAAAAAACCAAACGCGATGTCAGCAATACTACATTTAGTTATTTGACTGCATCAGAAGCGGCGCTGCACGGACTTGAAAAGGACCTGATCGTTTATAAACCCGATTCCATTCCTTTTGGTGGTTGCGGTACCGGAGCGATCAAATCATCTATTTCCAGAACGTCCGGCTACAGAAAAAATCACCATATTTCTGAAATTACTATTACAGGTGATGATGGTAAGCGGTCCATCTATGGAATTCCTGTTTACAATACTTACCAGGAAGAAGTTTCATTCAGCACGCCAACCAATCAAACTTTAAGGAATCGCGGATTGACGGGCTATACTTCCCAGGATAATTCTATCGATAATCAGAATGGTCGTGAAAGATATTACAGCAAGGAAATTACACCTCCATATGCTACTTCCTATTTATTAACTGGTATTCTCTCGCCGGACTATATCGATAAAACAGGGAATGGCATCAGTGATGATGATGGAGGAACAGCCGTTAAATTTAATTATACCAAGCTCGATTCCATTTATCGCTGGCGCACTCCATTCGCGTATGGTGCAGATACCGCCAATTATAATGAAGGGTTCATCACCGATCTGCACGATGATAAGGCCAATTATGTTTATGGTGAAAAAGAGATCTGGTACCTGCACTCCATCGAATCAAAAACAATGGTGGCCCATTTCATCCTGGAAAACCGTGATGATGGCCTGGGCGTAAGTAATAATCACGGTGCAGTAAACAGTACCAATAAATTAAGAAGACTAAAGGAGATCCGGCTTTATTCCAAATCGGACCTGCGACTGAATGGAAATAATCCCGCTATTACTGTTCCGATAAAAGTAGTTCACTTCGTTTATGATTATTCCCTTTGCCAGGGATTACCCAATAGCGTAGGCAATACCGGAAAGCTTACACTCAAGAAAGTTTATTTCACTTTTGGTCTCAACAATAAAGGAAGACTTAATCCCTACACTTTTCAATACGATACTTCATTTAATTATAACTATCGCCAGTATGACCGCTGGGGAAACCTGAAACAGGCATCCGCTAATCCTGGTGGAATGAACAATTCAGAATTTCCTTATACACTGCAGGATACTCTCAGTAACATCTACGCAAGGGCATGGCAGCTGAATAAGATCACTCTGCCATCAGGAGGTAGTATTAATGTAAGCTATGAGGCGGATGATTATGCCTGGGTACAGGACAAAAGGGCATCGGTAATGTGCATGCTGAATGGAGTAGGATCTCAAAATTCTTTAACAGGCCTTATAAACGCAAATTATATCTATGTGCGATTGCCGTATACTCCTTCTTCGACTGCCGATATGCTTGAACGGTTTTTCGAGAATGTAACGACCATGTACTATAAGTTCTATATGGACCTGGATGGAAAAGGACATAAAGAATTTGTACCCGGTTATGCAGACCTGGAGGAAAAACCTGAATTAGTACCAGGAACTAATATCGCAAAAATTAAAATCAGGAAAAGAGGCGATGTGAACATGATCGCTAAGGAAGGATGGCAATTCGCGCGCACCAATCTTCCCAAATGGGCTTACCCTGGTTCCGATAATTATGGTGACGATGGTTCAGACCTTGTAAAAGCAATCAAGGCGCTGATCACTGCATTTGGAAATATTAAAGAGCTCATAGGCGGATTTGAAAGAAGGGCGAAGAACAAAGGATATTCAAATACGGTCGATACATTGAAATCATTTGTCCGCCTTTGTGCTCCTACATGGAAAAAAACAGGCGGAGGTAGCCGGGTAAAACGAATTGAGGTTTATGACGACTGGGCGAATATGTCGGGCACAACGGGCGCGAAAAGTGCAACCTATACACAGTTATACGATTATACAACTGGTTCAAAATATGGTCCGATATCTACAGGAGTTGCTTCGTATGAACCCATGCTGGGTAATGATGAAAACCCTTTCCGTCAGCCATTGCGTTACCAGCAAAGTCAGTTCCTCGCACTCAACAATTATTATTATATAGAAGAACCTTTCTGCGAATCCTTATTCCCGGCGGCGAATGTTGGTTATAGTAAAGTCACTGTACGATCCATTGGTTCCGGTGATGCAACAACGGTGAACAGGACCGGTTCAGTGGTCAGTGAATTTTTTACTGCGAGGGATTATCCTGTTAAGCTTGATAACCTGGTACTGGAAAAGAGAAAACCTATCAGCAGTTATATATTCAAATTAATTGGCAGTGTTGTATATGAAATGGTAGGCTTATCGCAGGGGTTTTCCATCGAGCTGAATGATATGCATGGTAAGCCAAAATCTACCAAAGTCTATAATAAATCTGGTCAGAATATTTCCAGTGTAGAATATTTCTATAAAACGAGAAATGAGCTGGCAACGACAAAAGAACTGGACAATACAGTAAAAATGATCGATGCCACGGGTACAGTTACCGATGGAACCATCGGTATGGATGTGGAGATGTATACCGATATGCGTCAGCATACGATGGAAAATTTAGGGGAGAGTGTTAAGGTGAGCGGTGGACTTGGTGCAATACTCATTTTCCCATTACCATTTTTCTTTCCGGGTGTTGATGTCAATTATGAGCACAGATCTTATAGGGCAGCTTCATCGGTAAAGATCATTAATCGTTTCGCTATACAATACAAGGTGAAAAAGATGGAGAATGGTTCATCCATCACATCGGAGAACCTGTTGTGGGATGCGGAAACAGGGAATGTGTTATTGACAAGAACACAAAATGAATTTGACGATCCGGTCTATTCATTTGCTTATCCGGCGCATTGGGTATATGACAGGATGGGCCAGGCATACAGAAACCTCGGTACAATGCTGGCCGGATTCACAACCGCATCGAATGGCACCATCAGTAACTCCACATATAATAGTTTACTTGTTCCCGGTGATGAACTGATCGATCTGAATGCGGAAAAAAGATACTGGATCATTAATTCACCAGTGAGCGGCAGTACACAAAAAAGATTGATCGATAGTACGGGAAATATAAAACAGGTAACGCTACGTACAATGAAGCTGGTCCGTTCCGGCAGAAGGAATATGGCGAATACTGCTATCGCCACTATTGTTTCCCTCAATAATCCAATTGTCGGAAATAAACTAAACGTAACACAGCTTACTAAGGTATTGGATGCAAAAGCTACTGTATTCAATGAAGAATGGAGTGTGCCTGTTCCTTCAGAAGAAGGTGAAGTACCTGGAGGAGAGTGTAATAATATCAATGATGCGTGTATTGCCAAATTTATCCTGGCTGCGATGTGTTATATGAGTTCAATTGGTTCCTCTCCGATACTTAGCGAAGAACCTGTTACTGTAAGAGAAGTAATAAATAATATCTGGCCAGATACAAGCTGCAGTCATGAACTATATAATGGTGAAGAGCCGGCAAATATGCTTTTTTATCAAAAGCATGTAACTGGTACTTATCCGAGCGCTTCCATTAGTTCAGGAGATACTGCACAATTTGGGAAATGTATTATCATATTCGATTCAGTGAAATCAGGGTTTAATCCTGCAGCGAATTCATGGGATGATAGCACAGACTTTTATGGTGAGTACCATGGAGCATCATATGGTTTTTGTGAATTTGGTATTGTTGATAAAGGCGGTACAAAACTTTTACAGTATCATGTAGAGTGCACTCATAAAGATTGCTTAGATCCAGTCAGCCAAAAGATCAATCCTTACCTGACTGGTATTCTCGGCAACTGGCGCGCTCAATCGCAATTTGCATATCATGTTGCAAGGCAAAACCTGGTAACTGATCCGGGAAAATTCGGTAGTACCGATATAAGAAAATCCGGCGCATACAGTGTATTCAATCCTTTCTGGAAATATAATTCGGGATGGGACCAAAATCCTGCCAATGATGCACGATGGATCGCTGCCAACCAGGTAACCTATTTCAATAATAAAGGAGTGGAGATCGAAAATAAAGATGCGCTCAACCGATACAGTTCTGCCATATTCGGATACCTGGAATCAATGCCAATAGCAGTTGCATCCAATTCACAATACAGGGAGATAGGCTATGAAGGGTTTGAAGATTATGGATTCAGTTTACTATGCCCCGGTAAAGTAGATACCTGTAACGATGCCGGTCCATTCAGTTTCCGGCGATTATTGAATGGTTCTACAGTAGATACTACAAAATCATTTGCACATAGCGGAAAATACAGTCTGAAAGTCAATAACACTTCCGTCACACTTGGAAAAACAGTTTTTACAGGTGTTCCTGATTCATTCTACAGTTTCAATTCAACGGGCAGCTATATTCTCGAGGCGAATGAACTCAGCAAGGGATTTTCTCCAATTCCTGGCAAAAAATATGTATTGAGCTTCTGGGTAAAAGATGGTACCCCGCGAAATCCTACTACATCTGTTCAAGCCACTGTAAATGGTAGTAACCTGATCAGTGGTTCTGTACCATGGCCCATAGCGGAGGGATGGAAACATATCGAGGTCCCTTTCACACTATCCGGAATGGCATCCAGCTTCACTTTGCAGCTTGCTTCAGGAAGCGGTACTGTTTATTTCGATGATATACGCATTCATCCATTCAATGGACAAATGAAAACATTTGCTTACGATGCTTCTACACAAAGATTAATGGCTGAATTGGATGAGAACAATTTTGCAACCTTCTATGAATATGATGATGAAGGCATACTCGTTCGCGTGAAAAAAGAAACGGAGAGAGGTATCATGACCATCAAGGAAACAAGATCTTCTTACAAGAAACAATAGTAACGTGAAAAAGAAAAAAAACTTAAAGCTGATCCTTTTGCCGGCCATGGTCCTTTTGATGATCGTCGCGGCCTCGGCCTTCGGAAAATGGAAAGGACTGCCTGCCGGTAAGATCATTAACGAGGAAAGCGGGACCATAAGTGTAATGGATAATGAAATTGGTAAGCCTACCTCCGATGATCCCTGGCAGGAAATGGAAAAGCTGATCAAAGTGTATTATGGCGATCATGAAGCCGTCAGCTATGAGGGAAAAATGCGACTGATCGATGATAACAGCGATGAAAAGAAGCTGGTGGAAGAAATGAATTATTCATTCACTGTTTTTAACGGCATGTATGAGTATCGTATCGGCCAGCTGGAATGTATTTCAAAAAAGAATTTTTTATTGCTCATCGATCATGAAAATAAAACCATTGCCCGCTCTGCAGTAACAAATGCAAAAAAACCTTCCCTGCTGGATATGCATTCGCTCAAAGAAATGCTTGAAAAGCAGGCCGGCGATATCATCATCAGTCAAAATCAAAATGAAAAAATACTGACAGTAAATAATATTAAAGATCCGGTCATCCAGGGTTACCAGGTTTTCTATGATCCGCTTACTTATCGTATCCATAAAATGGTGATCGGAATGATCCGTCTTACTCCTTTGGGTAATCCCGGAAGCGGAACAGCATCTCTTCCATTATTTGAAAACAGCAGTGAGGAAAAGGAAGACCAGGAGATCGATGCCTATTCATACTACCTCGAGATCATATACGAGAAGTCCGCGTCAAAAAAGATGACTGAAAAAGAATTCAACCCTGAATCGCGCTTCACACCCGCACCGCAGGGTTATACTATGCTTGAATAAAAATTAACTGCAATGAAGTTGTTAAGAAAAGCATTATGCCTGTCATTCGTAATACTGTCCGCTTTAAAAGCCCTGGCAGTAGAAGAACCCTACGTGAATGAACTAAGAGGCCCGCAGGTCGCCGTCAACAACTTATTTTATGTTAGCGATGAGAAATTCAATAATGGTACCGAATGGAACAAGATCCGGCAGAATATACGTGTGGATAATATGATCACCTTTGAGATCAATTTCGACACCAGCGTTTATTTTTATAATACCCCATTCTGGTGCACCGTCAATTTCAAAATATATATTTACGGCAATCAAATCGATACCAGCGAGGTTACCGATTCTACTACCCACGCAAATATTCCTCTCACTGTTAATTATGTTACTACAGCCGGACAGCCCTACAAAGGCATTGCGATGTATAAGTTCACCGGTGCTCACAAGTATAAGGTGAAGATATTGAGCATGACCTCCAACCTGGGACCTATTCCCCCCATCTTCCGGTTAAAAGGACAGATCATTGTAAAGCGGCAATATAAATTCCAGGATGCAAGTACCGATATCATCAATTATGAAAAGTTAACGGATGATAGCAGCAGCCGGTTAAAACTCCAATGGGTCCCCACTAATTATCCGGGAGCAGAAATGTTTGATGTAGAATATACATTTATTGATTCATCGAGTCAGATCGGAGATAGGATCAGGTCTTATAACATTGGCAGTGCAGGCTATTATTATGTTGATGTGGACACATTAGCTAAATGGTTTACAAATAATGCTACGAGAATCACCACCGCATCATCGAACTACCTTATTAATATACCATATGACAGTGGCTATGTATTATTCCGTATCCGGGGTGTGCAGGATTCTTTGGGAATACGGATTGAAGGAAGCTGGAATTATTCCGCTACCGATGCACTGCTCGGCTGTACCAGCAGCTGTCCCAAGGGAGTAGTATTTTTTGCGGGACATGAAGTGAATCTCAACTGGCAATACTCCATTGTATTTGCTGAAGAAGGCAAGCGAAAAGAAGTGATCAGCTATTTCGATGGGAGCCTCCGGAACCGGCAATCGGTAACTATTAATAATTCCGATAATAAAAATATTGTGCAGGAAACCATATATGATGCCCTTGGGCGACCATCAGCAAGTATATTACCTGCGCCTGCCAATGATAGCACCATCCACTATTTCGATGCATTCAACCGCAATAGCGGAGGGACAGATCCGTACTCGTTTTCTGATCTGTCGGTCGCCAATTGCGTTACTACTCCCGACTCACTTTCCTATCAATATGGAACGGGTAAATATTATTCTACTGCCAATGGATTCCTGAACAGTTATTATTATGCTCGCTATATTCCAAACGCAGGGGGTTATCCGCTCGCTGTTACAGAATACATGGCAGATAATACGGGAAGAATAAAAATGCAAAGTGGAGTAGGACCTGCATTTCAACCGGGAGCGAATCATGAAACAAAATATTTTTATGGCAAGCCAACTCAAACCGAGCTGGACCGTTTATTTGGCCTCGAGGCAGGTAATGCAAGTCACTATCTGAAAAATATGGTAGTGGATGCCAACGGACAGATCAGCGTAAGCTATCTCGATGCCGGCGGAAAGACAATTGCTACTGCACTGGCAGCAGGCGCACCTCCGAATATGCATGAGCTTCCTACTGCTTCGGGTGCTTCAGTACAGGTAACTAATGAAATTATTCAGCCAACAGATTTTGAAAAGAATGCCACTAACGGCACATTCAGCGCTTCCACAACTTTCCTGGCTCCCGTAACGGGTACTTATGTATTCGACTATAGAGTTGATTCACTTACATACAGAAAACTATATGGAGCTAACAAGGACAGCAGTATCTGCTCACATTGTTATTACGATCTCGAGATAATCATACGAAATGATTGCGCAGATACACTCAGAAGAGATACTGTGTCTGCCGGAGCTGTTTTCGATACAGCCTGTGCAACACCTCCTGCATCCATCAAAGATTCTATACATGTCAGCATTCCCCAGGTGGGAGAATACTATGTCAGCTTTAACCTGCTGGTGAGCCGTGATGCGCTCGACTATTACGATAGTGTGCATCTTGTAAAAAATACTGACATTAAAAAGTTGAATTATTTTCTGATCGACGAATTGAAGAACACGGATTTTTACGGATGCTATAATGAATGTCATAGTTGTTTCGATAAGTTAGGTACGAAAACAGATTTTGTGGGTCTTTTCAAATCGATGTACCTGGCCGATTCAGTCAATTTCCTTGAAGAGGATTCCTTGCTGGTAGTGGAGATCTATGATTCGCTTTATTCGAATTGCTGGTCATTACAGGCGCAATGCGGTGTGAATGTCTGCGATGAAAAACTGGAACTGTTGAAAATGGATGTTCGTCCGGGCGGACAATATGCATTATATGATACTACCGATAACTCTTTACTGGAAGTGCCGATCAATGTGCTGGCCATGCGCAGCTCGATCACCAAATTTAAAGATGAAAATGGAAATGTTCCTGATTCGGTAATGATTTATGGTGTAGGAGGAGAAGATTCGGTGAAGCTCGATGTGACGGAGTTGAGCGATTCATTATTTATTGCGCGATTCAAAGATAGCTGGGCCGATTCATTAGTGAAATTGCATCCGGAATATTGTTTCTACCTATGGTGTTCGGCTAACCAGGAAAGCTATGAATTTGATAAAACAATTGAAAGTTGGGATAATTCAGATACTGCGATGGCAAGGGGATGGTTCTATCCTCCTGTATATGATACCATATTGGCTCACGATCCATTTTTCCTGGTGGGAGGTAAGGGCTATGCGATGCGGAACAAGATGCGGGATAGCCTGAAATATTTTTCCCGGACATTGGTTGGCTATGCACAAAGTGATAAGAATATTTTAAGATTCATTGATCTCGTACTTTATTGCAAGAACAGCAAGAGTTGTACTATCTGGGATGATTGTGATCCGGATGATGATTGTCGCAGTCGCGGCCGTGAATGGCAATTATATCGTACGTACTATCTGAACCTGAAACAGCTGTTTTATGAAAGAGCGAGGCGAACTGACAGCGATCCTACATTTTCCAATTGCACCAACTGCTTTATCGGAAAGGACCTGGGAGACGAATCCGATATTATCTGTAATCCTCCGTCTTTATCAAATTTTCAATTTATCGGAAATGACCTTGGTGGCATCAGCATCCTGTATACAGGCAAGCCATTAAGGCATCGTATCGGTGTTGTATGGAATCGCAATGAGGGAGGTGGTGGAATTTATACTGATACAGCATTCTTTAACCGTGGACAGAGAATTGTGATGATCTCTTTTGAAGTGAAGTTCCTGGCATGGATCTCTGAAATTTATTGTGATACGGCAAGCAGCTGGACTCCATTTGTGGACACATTATGTGTGAATAATAATTGCGATCCTGGTGTATTCAATCCATACGACCGTGACAGTATCTTATTCTATGTGGAATTTGGAAATCCTGATATAGCACCTTCCAGTGTTCCATCCGGATTTGCAGGATGCCGTTTTTATAAAGAATTCGTAGTGCATACCGGTGCTTCTACTATCTGCCGCTTTACCAACGTATGGGTTTGTATCAAAGATTCCACATGTCCCGGCCATACCGGTGTTTGTCCGGAAGCCGGTTACGACTCACATTGTACTGCGGGAGCAAATGATTCATTATATAAACTAAAAGTACGACGATACCCCGAATACGTAGATCCATCGCGACTGATGGAAGAGCTCGATGGGATCAATCCGCAGGATGAGTCCAAAGCAACGGAAGATCTTATCATCGAAACATGCAAAGAGAATTGTGAGGCGATGGCAGATCTGTGGATCAATCAGCTGAAACGATGTGTAGATGAACCCACATTAACGACACTAAAAGAAGCACTCATCGATATTTGTTCAAAGGCCTGTTCGATGGACCTGCCATATGGTGCCTCGAGTATACCAGGCAGCATTTCTGCCACCTATCACAGCTTTGAAGAAGCGATCAGTGCGATCGTACCGGGAGCATATAATGATTCCTGTACGCAGGAACTCTTATCGCAGCCTTATCCATACGACAGGCAACCGGTGTACCTGGCAAGACAGATCAGCGAATCGGATTCGGCTATCTGTGCAAGACTGGATGAACTGGATACGGAATACCAGGGATCGGGTTACGGAGGTTCTTTCCATTCATGGCTGAAGCTTACTTACGGTAATTCCTATACGCTTGATTCACTTGAATTGGTTGATCTCATCAATAGTTGTAAAAGCTGTAATTATATACTGAAGAACGATATCATATTACCATTGTTGCTGGATCCTCATTCGAGAGGATGCCTGGTATGTGATTCAGTAAGCGATGCGCTCGATGATTTTGAAACCAAGTTTCCATCGCTCGATCCTTCGAATGATGATTATGAAATAATATTCACCAATTATTTCAATCACCGCTTTGGTTTCAGCTTGTCATTCGGGCAATACAGGGATTACCTGGACAGCTGTATAGCACATTCGGGAGATTATGATCCTGTGTTATGCAATGAACAAATGCAGGAGGAAATTGAACCCGACCTGAATGCATGTACGCGAGCATTGTTTGCAAATGCTTTGAATAATGCGGTAAGTATTTACAGGATGTATATTGATTCAGTGCGGCAGGATTTCAGGGAAGCGTGGATGACGAAATGTATGAATGCACAGCCCACGCTGAGCATGACAGCAGACCTTTACGAGTATCATTATACTTTATATTATTATGATCAGAGTGGTAACCTGGTGAAGACAGTGCCACCGAAAGGAGTGGTCTTGCTCGACAACACCGATATAGCAGCGGTGCAGGCGATAAGGGCAGGTGCAAATCCGGCTTGCAGTAATAATAATTCGATGGTGTTTACGAACGGGTCGGTCAATTTCAAAGGAGGAACAGATGCACCGCAATTGAGTGTGGGTACCGGGCCATTTACGATAGAGTGCTGGATAAAGCTGAGCAGTTATAGTGACCAGGGAATAATATCGAACAATCATTATGTGTCCAGTTTCTTCTTCCCTCATGATTATGGTTATGCATTGGACCTGATTGGCGGAAAGCTGAACCTGGCATTGGCAGAAGCATCCGCCAGTGATAAGCTGGAAGCGGAGAGTCCGGCGATCAGCAGCTTTATACCATTGAATACGTGGTCGCATTTAGTAGTACAGCGGGTGAATACAACAACCGTGAGAATGTATGTGAACGGTAATCCATTGCCAGTATCCTATCCGGTGTTTTCACCCAATACAGGAAATGTGGACCATACCGGTACGGATCCATTTTATACAGGGGCTTCTTTAAGGTTTAATTCATTAACCAAGCTGAGCTCGGGAAAAATGCGGCATTTAAGGGTTTATAAAAGAGCATTGCCCGCAAAAGAAGTGAGGCAGAATTACAATGACGCCTGCGGAAATCCTTCCAGCTATCATTCGCTGGTGTTCTGGGAAACATTTACAGAAGGACTGTTTACCAGCAGTGGGGGAAATGATTATGTGCATGAAAGAATTTATGATTCATCGGGACAGAAGAGTGGAACAGTGGCTTTTGAAACGGCGGGAAGTATAACGCTGGTACCGGAGCATACGCTGGTAACGACTTATAAATATAATTCGCTGAACCAGGTATTACAGCAGTATAGTCCGGACGGGGACACGAGCAATTTCTATTATGAAAGGCTGGGAAGGTTAATAGCATCGCAGAATAAGGAGCAAAAGGAGAACAGCAGTTACAGTGGATCGGCTATGCGGTACAGTTATACATTGTATGATTCGCTGGGAAGGATAAAAGAGGTGGGGGAGAAATCCGAAGCAGATCCAATAGGGACGATCGATCTCCTTGACACAACTGATGTGAGGGTCTGGCTGGAGAGCGGAACGGACAGACAGGTAACAAAAACGATATATGACAATCCGATCAATACGAACTGGCAGGATTATAATACGAGCAGGAAGAGGGTAGTGGCCAGTGTTTATCTGGAAAATAAATCCGATGGAGAAGGGGATAGCACACTATACAACTATGATATTCTAGGAAATGTAAAAACCTTGATGCAGCATGTGAAGGAATTGGTGGCGGTAGACGCAACGAATGGAAAGAAGCGGATCGATTATGATTATGACCTCGTAAGTGGTAAAGTGAACCTCGTGAGTTACCAGCACGGCAAAGGAGATCAGTTCTATTATAAATACAGTTATGATGCAGACAATCGTGTGATTAAAAGTTATAGCAGTCGTGATAAGTTACTATGGATAGAAGACGCGAGTTATCTGTATTATCTGCACGGGCCGCTGGCAAGAACGGAATTGGGTAAGTATAAAGTGCAGGGAGTGGATTATGCTTATACGTTGCAGGGATGGTTAAAGGGAATTAATAGTGATGTAACTGATCCGATAACAGATATGGCTCAGGATGGATCAACGGGTTCACCATATGAAAGAGTATCAAGAGATGTATATGACATGAAGTTAGGTTATTACGCAAATGATTATACGCAAATTAGTAATGATATTAATGCCTTTGGAAACATGAATTACAGTCATCCGGGTTCTTTGGATCTAACTGGTAATCCATTGTATAATGGCAATATCAGCTATATCAATTTGAGTTTGTCAAAAATTGATCATGATCCCTGGGCATACACATATGGATATGATCAATTGAATAGACTGGTAGAGATGCGTGCCCATAATATTCCCAGAGTGGGAGATTGGGCAAATGATACTTATTCAAATAAGTATAAGGAAACAATTACTTACGATCCAAACGGAAATATATTAACATACTTAAGAAACGGAAATGATAATGATGATCCCCCGTCAATGGATGAGATGTCTTACAATTATTATTCTAATAATAATAAACTCGACTATGTGACTGATGCAGTAACAGCAGGTAAATATGCTGTGGATATAGATGATCAGTCATCCGGTAATTATGTTTATGATTTGATGGGAAATCTGAAAAAAGATGTGGCAGAATCAATAGATACGATCAGGTGGACAGTATATGGTAAAATAAATAGAATCGTTAGATTGTCAGCAGATACAGCAATAAATTATAAATACGATCCTTCGGGTAACAGAACTTACAAAGCATTGATTGATGGTGTTAATAAATTGGTATTTAAAACTTTTTATATCAGAGATGCTCAGGGAAATGTACTTGCTGTTTATTCACAATCAAAAGCAGATCCAGTTTTTTGGAAGGAGCAACACCTATACGGCAGCAGTAGGCTTGGTATGTGGAATCCAGATACAACAATAGCTGCAAATCCTCCAACAGTAAATGGTAGCCCTATATACGATAGTCTGATGATTGGCAGCCGTTCCTATGAACTCACTAACCACCTTGGAAATCTACTATCAGTTATTTCAGATAAAAAGATCGGTATAGAGAATAGTGGGGTTGTTGACTTCTATACAGCAGAAGTATTATCGCAGAATGATTATTATCCCTTTGGGATGCTAATGCCTGGGCGCCAGTACAAGGTGGATGGGTATCGGTATGGATTCAATGGTAAGGAGAATGATGATGAGGTGAAGGGGGAGGGTAATCAGCAGGATTATGGGATGCGAATTTATGATCCGAGGCTGGGAAGGTTTTTGAGTGTGGATCCGTTGACCAGAAGTTATCCCATGTTAACACCTTATCAATATGCTAGTAATAATCCAATAGAAAATATTGATTTAGATGGGCAAGAAGGAACTCGCCATAAAATTCAAATAGGAGGATATACACTACTGGAAGTCATTAATTTGAAAGTATATGTAAATGTTACAAATATCGCATCATATGCAAATGGTATCTTTGCTGGTACTGCATATGAAAATAAAATGGCAATTGTAAACGAACTTCATAGTTATTTAAATGACAGTTATAATGACGGAAAAGATATGTATCAATCAATGATGAACCCAATAACGGTCAATGAAATAGGTGACCCAGTATATTATAATTTTGAAGTTATACCTATCGAATCAGCTACAAATACTGATTATGTTACTCATAAGGATAGAATAATAAATGACGAAAGGAGATATTTTGAAGATACAAAGTCGGTCGGAGGTAGATCTTATGGCGACGATTTCACATTTCTACTTTTAAATAAGCCGAAAAAAGGTGTGGCTGAATTTAGAGGTAATGAAGTTAACCTTGATCCAATTAGATATGCTGATAGGGCCAAAACACCAGCAGACCTAACAGAATTTAAGGAAGATATTGCTCATGAAGTCGGACATAAGCTGTTATCAAGACACCCTGATAACAATGTTAACATGTCAAAAAATGGAGATTCAGAATTACTTCATAATTTGTTAGGGGGATTTATGAATTATGGGCATATTATTCGACTTACTTCAGGAGGAGTATTAAAGATCATGTGGCCAACTGAAAAAATATCGCAAATTATGACAACAAGGGTATTAGAATCTGTAATTAAAGTACCAAATCTTAATATTAAAATAACTCCAATTAGTGAAAAACCGCAATAATATATTATTGTTTGTTGTTTGTTTTTTCTTCTTCCAATCCAATTTAATTGCGCAGAATTACAAAGGTTATTTATTCAGATGTTATCGTGCAGAAACTTTGGATTGGTCTAAACTAACCCACTACGATTTATTTTTCTCATTCCTCGATGAGAAAGATTTAAAGATCGAAAACGTTGATAGTATAAATTTTAAAAGAGGAATTGAAATTGATCATTTTCCAAATTATTTTTCAAACCTATTTGGATCTAGATTGAAGGTGATAGAAACTACACCTTACAAAAAGGAAATAATAAATAATAACTGCAAATTAGAAAGGGTTATATCATTAAAGGATATGACACTTTATGATCTCATATATGTTTTTAAATCGGACAATGATCCATTATATAAGATAATCTTAATTAATAAAGTGGAACTAGACTATTGCGTTTTGAAAAAGGTTGAATCTGAATCTTATTTTAGTGAAAGAATTTCTTTAAAAAATTATCCTTGTTTTCGGAGTTTAAGCATGGAAGAGAAAGAAATTCTAGTAGATAGATTTAAACAGTTAAAAAATATTAATGGCAAAATATTATTAGGCAAATAATAAACTTGAATTTTCCTCCATTTCTCTTTTGAAGTAGTACAGTCCGAGAATAACAAGCCAAATTTTTTTGACAGTTGTAGTTATTATTTAATTTAAGGTGTGTCCGTGCTGTGATATCTTCTCATTTAGCATTCGTCATTTAAATTTCTTTATCTCTTGTGCCTTGCAGCTTTCGCATTTATCCCCCCGGGAGGATAATTAATTTCACTGAAAATCAATAGCAGTAAGGATTCTCACAAATTCTGTACTATAGATAAAAGTCCAATAACAGGCTATTTCAGTTCTTTTTTATCTACCTTATTTGCCCAAAAAATAATTCCATGGCACACACAAAAAATGCAACACAACTAATGCTCCCGCTTTTTGATCAATTCATCGCCGATTCAAAAAAAGGAAAACGCTTACAGCCGAATGGTGTCAGGATCTCAAATGGCACCATAAAAAATTATGAAAGCACAGCTAAACTCCTAAAGAGCTTTGCAAGTACCAATAAACTTCCACTCCGCCTCCGTAGCATCTATCGCCTCAACTCAAAAGACCGCATCATCGAAAAAAATTACTGGAAAAAGTTTTACAGACACTTTACAGACTATCTCTACAATGAACAGGAGCACTTTGATAACTACGTCGGACAAACCATCAAGAACATCCGCGTTTTTTTCAATTACCTCAATAAAGAAAAAGGCTTCGGTACAGGCGACTACCACAAACTCTTTTACCGCCGTAAAGAAAATATTGCCATTCACCCGCTTTCTCCAAAGGAGCTGAACTTCCTTGTCTATGATCAGCGCTTCGGGAATTCACTCACCCCGCGTATGAAAGAAGTAAAAGATTTATTTGTGTTCGGTTGCACCGTGGCACTCAGAGTTTCAGACCTGTTCAATCTTAAAAAATCAAATCTCCGCATCATCAATAACCATTATTACCTGTCCGTACGCTCAGTAAAAACAAAAACTGAAAGCCTAATCCTTCTTCCTCCTTATGCAGTGGATATAATAAACAAATACAAAAATGTAAAAGGAAAACTATTACCCAACTTCAATCACTCCAACCTGAACAAATACATCAAGCTCTTACTCGAGCTTGCTGGCTTTACTTATCCCATTTTTCAAACCCGCGAAAAAAGAGGACGCACCATTGAGCTTCGCAATAATGAAAGATCCGGACCACTACGTTTCTGTGATGTTGCCACTACTCATACCATGAGACGCACCGCCATTACTACTATGCTTAGCCTGGGCATGCCTGAACAGATCGTTCGCCAGATAAGCGGCCACTCAGAAGGCGGTAAGGATTTTTACCGCTACGTTGCCTGGAGCCAGAACTATAAGGACCAGGCCTCCATTGAAGTCTTCAATAAGTTACAAAATGTGCTCTAGAAGTACTTCAGGTAAACTCACAGTTTAACAAAAGTAAACTCATAGTTTACTTAATTAAACTTCCATATTTCAGTTTTAGCTTTTTACGACCGACCTTTTCCATACTCTAAAACGCGAAATATGAAAAAGCATTCAACTCTTGCCAGGATCATTATTTGCCTCTTATCTTTTTTTCTGCTCCATTCCAATTCCGTTAAAGCAGAAAATGTAAAACCTGCTATCGATAGTGTCTGTTGTCCTCCCGATAGTCTTACAGTAACCTCGGTTATCGGGGAATTATTCTGTGTCAGATGGAAAGTAGCGCAGGACAGCAACTGCAAAGCACCTATTGGTTTTATAGTGGAATGGAAACTGCTTGTGGGCACTTTATGGCATAGTAAAACCGTTACTTATACTTCCGGAGCTTATGTTCAATTCTGCGATACAGCGGATTGCCAGGGTGCAACTGCCTGGCGGGTTCGCACTATTTGTAATGATAATAGCCTAAGTGATTGGGTTCCCGGAAATAAATTCATCGTTGCATGCGATCATGACCGCCCTGTATCAGCTCCGAAAATTTCTGTGTCCCCTAATCCTTCCAGCAGCAGTGTTTTTGTCACCGGAAAATTTGAAAAAGTTTTGGATGTAATGATTACTGTTACCAGTATCACCGGCGATCGTCAATTGGAAAAATCAATGCACCTCATTAATGGAAAACTCTCATTGCCGCTTTCAATTGCAAACTGGAGACAGGGAACATATTATATAACTGTAAGTGAAAAGAACAGGGTATTGGCGAAGACTGTTTTTTTGAAGGAATGAGAAATGATGATATCATATCTTTTTCTTAATTTTTCATAACAGTTTCCAACTCTGCTGTTATGAAAAAAATTGCAACTTGCTTCATACTGGTTGTCTTGCTGGTTCCTTTTTTGAGTAATGCCCAGCTCAATTATATGGCTTCTAATACCACGACTCACTCCTACGAACACCTTGGTGCTGTGAAAGGTTCGGCAGGAGTGATTGGAGATAATTATTATGTCATCGAGAATGATTTTGGAAGTCGCTTCGATCTTAAAAATAATATCCGAAGCAGCCTGGCACGTTTTTCAATTTCTACAGGCAAATTTCTCAATCGTATCTATTTGAATGAGCTTGTTGCAACCGATAGAAAAGAAGTCGATAAGATATTATTCTGCGAAATATTTACATGGAAGGATAAAATCATTGCCTTTTATACTTACAAAAAAACTTTTGGGAAGGAATTCGATGTTAGTACAGCCATATTCAGCCCGGAAGGGCAATTGCTTAAAGGTGGTAGTGGTACTGCCGACTTTGACCATGAAAGTCTGCAAAGTCAGTTCGGCTTGCAACAAGGATTGCTCATTAGCGGTCGAAATACCTTATCTGTAATTTATGATCTGAAATACCGGATGACTCCTGATTCATCTCTGATCGCAATTCTATGTTCCGCACCTGATGATAATTCCGGAAACGTAAGGATAAAAACGTATGACCCGAATTTGAATATTCAAAAAGACCTTGTTCTGAATATCCCGCTCCCCAATAAAAAGGGTGACCTTTTGGATTTCCAAATGGATAGCCGTGGGTATTTATATCTGCTTACGAGAACACCCAAAACCAAAGAGGAGAAAAAAAAGAATGATGAAGAGGATGATAATGATTTTGCCTTGCATATAGTCAATACCCGCAATAATAATTCGATTCAGACACGACCCATCAGTATTTACGGCAATGCCATTAGGGGTGCAAGTATCGTGCTTAAAAAAGATGGTCATACTTATTGTGTTGGTAGTTATACGACAGCCGATAATAAAAAGCTGAGAAGTAAGACGACCGGTTTATTTTCGATTTGGATCGACCCCGAGGATCCCAAAGCTGGTGTTACCAGTTTTCGCGATGTAGATGATTTCCTTTGCGATTTTGTCGGCTATAACAAAAAAAGTTGGGGTCCATCATTAAATGAAAAGCTGAATTATTATGATGCTTTTCAGGATGGAGATAACGGGCTCTTTGTCATTTTGGTTTCTGAAGTCATTGAAGTTATAGCGCGCGGAACAACGGGCGCAATGAACAGCTATAATGAGGTAACCAAATTTTTTGTCGTTGTACATATCGGGGCTGAGAAAAAGATCAAATGGCTCAGTGGTAAAATGGAATATTCAAGAAATCAACAATTTTCAACACGCCTCAATCGTGCTATGTTCTTGTTGAACAATCATCAGCTGTGTTTCACCTATTTTGCGATTCGTGATAGTGCTGGCTTGAGAAATTTTTATTACACACCCTATAAGAAAGAAAATGGATATTATGGCATTGAAAGTGCCCGGATCATAGGTAAAATGCCCCTGTCAATAGATAAATTCGGAACAGTAGAAAGGACCTTATATCAATTAAATGAAAATGAATATATTTTAACTATAGCGGGACCTGAACTAGCGTTTTATAAATTCAGGATGAATTAACTTTTCGATAAGGCTTGAATCTATTCCAGCCAATCCCCACATTTAAAGTCCTCCACATTATTCATATACCATTCCCAGCGGTCATAACCTCCGAGTAACCATCCAACTTTATATCCTTTCTTCAGCAGCGCGACTGCCATGTCCATTCCTGCACTTCCGAATTCATTGATAAAAACATAGACCTTGTCCTTATCAGTGAACTTCCTTGCAAATTCATCAGCTCCCAGGCCATAATAGAAATTGGTAGTGTTCTTAACATGCATGTAATCGTGCTTCACACCGGAATTCACTTTATTATATAATGTATCATGCCTGTTATCTATAAGCATAAAATGCTGCCGGTAATCTTTGCTATTGCTCATCTGGCATAACATCGGGGGTGTAAGAATGCCCATATCACTCTGCCAGGTAAAATAACGATCTGTCTTGTCAGGATTCATCAGGTTAGCTGCATACTCATAGAAAAGGTTGAGTCCGCCGACAAGAAACGCTGCATTATAACCTTTCAGCTTCAGCCATTCGGCCAGCTCTGCTGCACCATTGTTCACTATATTATATAATACCACCTGCCGCTGCGGATTCTTTTGTACTTCAGCTAACAATTTCAATGAATCTGCATAATCATAATAAACGGCACCTCTGAACTGGGGGAAATTATTATAGAAACGAATATTGGCACTATCCCACCAGAACCGGGGTTTATTGCTTACTCCAACCAGCAATGGAATTTTTCCATTAACCATATTATCCAACAGTTCGGAAGGTGAAAGATTTTTGTAGAGCACTTCATGATCGTCCAGCTGGTCCCTGTAATCCTTTAATTCATCATAACGGCGATACCATTCCGTCATTCCGCCCTGTACATTATTTACATGTGCAAAGCCATTATTCAATAATACACGTGATGCTGCACGACTGCGGTAACTATGTGAACAGATGAGATAGATCTCCTTGTCCTTATAAGCATCGAGCTTGTGTACTGCTTCAGGATTATTCTGCAGATCATTTACATTAATGTTGATCGCACCTTTGATGCGGCCAATGTTCCCGCTCTTACCGCGACCGGTATCACCATATTCACCAGGTGACCTTACGTCCACGATGATCATGTCACCGCCTTTGGCTTTTTTCTTCATCAGCTCAGGCAATGTGATCTCGGTATAATTTGTTTGTGCGAAGGTTAATGTGGTAATGAATGTTAACAGGATAAGAAACAAATGTCGCTTCATGGTTGGGGGTTTTTGCTATTCTAATTTACTCATTCAGGTTAAAAGCACTCTACCGCTTGTAAAAATACCTAACCGCCGAGAACGAGAGAACGCGGAGATTTCGCAGAGTTTTACCGCAATGACGCAAGGGCGCAAAGGATCGCGAAGAATTCATCGCGCCTTAGCGCCTTCGCGGTTAAGCTAATCTCTGCGTTAACTCTGCTTCTCATGTTCTCTGCGGTGACGACTACTTATAATCCAGAATATTAATTCTTTCCTTACAAAAACTGTATTCCACTTCATCATTACTACTCACCACGACAATTCTATTTGAAGAAAGTTCCCTGATAAGCGAGTGGTATAAACTAATTCCTTCGGCATCGAGATTGGTACAAGGCTCGTCAAGTAGTAAAATCGGAGTATCAGAGAAAACAGCCTGCGCCAATTTTACCCTTTGCTTCATGCCCGAAGAATAATTCCGGATCTGTTTATCCCTCGCAGATGATAGTCCGACTTTTTCAATAATCGATTCAGAAGTACACCCCTGAATGAACGGTTTGAATCCATGATGAAATTCTAATAGCTCCTTCACCGTCATCTCTTCAACAACTTCCAGGTAGGGTGCGCAAATGGAAACATATTCATAAATGGAGTCATTACTGATTGCCGATTGCGAATTGCCGATTGCAAATTGAATATTGCCTTCATTTATCATCAACGCCCCACTCAACACCTGTAGCAACGTACTCTTCCCTGACCCATTCGGTCCGGTGATAGCATACGATTGTCCTGTTTCAAAACTGTAATTGAAATGGCGAAAGATCCAGTCGCGGTTGAATCGCTTGCCCGCATCAGATAGGGAGATCGTCATCTGTGCTGCCTTTGGTGTATCGTTTGATGATGCCCCTGCCGCTTTCACGAATAAAGGTCACGATCTCATCTCTTTCATCGGTGGCCGGCATTTCTTCTTCTATGAATTCCACCGCCTGGGAGGTGTTCATTCCTTTATTATATAATACACGATAAATGTCGAGTATATGATTGATCCGTTCAATGCTGAAACCGCGGCGCTTTAATCCGATAGAATTTACACCGGCATAGCTAAGGGGATTGCGGCCGGCTTTTATATAAGGAGGTACATCTTTACTTACCAGTGAACCACCACTGATAAATGAGTGCGCTCCGATCTTCACGAACTGGTGCACAGCACACATACCGGCGATAATGGTCCAGTCGCCAATGGTTACATGCCCCGCTACCTGGGTATTGTTACTGGTTATGCAATTATCACCCACTAAACAGTCGTGCGCAAAATGACAATAGGCCATGATCAGGCAGTTCTTGCCGATCACGGTTTTTTCACGGTCCTTGGTACCCCGGTTAATGGTTACAAATTCTCTTACCGTTGTGCCGTCGCCGATATAAACATTGGAGTATTCCCCCTGGAATTTTAAGTCCTGCGGAATAGCTGAAATAACCGCTCCGGGAAAGATGCGGCAATTCTTCCCAATACGAGCCCCTTCCATGATCGTAACATTCGAGCCTATCCAGGTGCCGTCACCGATCTCAACATCCTGATGGATAACCGTAAAGGGGTCGATCTTTACATTGGTAGCCAGCTTTGCATTGGGATGTATATATGTGTGAGGGTGAATCATGGCCGGCAAAGTTAGGTAAATGAACAAAACCCTTGATAATTTGTTATCTATGAATTAATAGCAATGATTATCAAAGTTCCACCATTGAGAAGGCTGATAATTTTGTAAATTTGCAATTGAATGCACAATCCTCCGGATATACTGGCTTACGCTTATAAACAGGCTCCCATGCAGGAGCAGATGGCTTTATTGCAGGAAAGGCAGCAGCAAATACCCGGCTCGGTACAATATAGTATTAACCGTTATCGCCGCCACCCCCAGTGGAATATCGATGATACGGGGATGATGGTCTATCATTATGAAAAAGCCTCGAACGAAAAATACCTGGAGCTGCGGTTCTGCCTGAGCGGTAATGTTTATTGTCGTAAGAAAGATACGGAATGCGATATGTGCCAGTTCAGTGCTTCAAAGAATTGCGTGGAAAGAGTGGAGAGTGTGGATGTGGTCAGTTTTAAATTCACTCCGTTGCAGCTGGCCCAGTTCATTAAACCGAGAAAAGGTAATGCGGTTCTGACAGATGATATTTTAAGCTTTCAGCATCGTTCTTCTTTTACCAAGATCCTTCCGCTTTGTGGCAAGACTAGAATGGTACTGGAAGGAGTGCTTAATCATACCTATTCCGGCAGCCTGGAAAATATTTATATCAATGCGCAAACCCAGATGTTATTGCTGTATAGCCTGGATTGCATGCTCGGTGAAAAAGAGATCGATGTAATTAATTGCAAGTTCCTCGCTAATGAAGCCGACAGGGAAAAGATCATTAAAGCGAGAGAGATACTGATTCAGCATATTGGTGAGCCGATCACCATTAAGGAACTGAGCCGTAAGGTGGCTATCAATGAATGTTACCTGAAAAAAGGCTTTAAAGAACTGTTTGGAACAACTGTTTTCGATTTCTACCAGAGCCAGCGCATGGAACACGCCAAATATCTTTTGTATGAAAAAGGATTGAGCGTTACCGAAGTTTCATTGATGCTGGGGTATTCTTCTATTTCACACTTCTCTACTGCTTTCAAAAAGCATACGGGGCTGAAGCCTTGTGAGCTGCTTTTTAGGTAATATCTCTGCGTAACTCCGCGTTCTCTGCTCTCTGCGGTTAAGTCTTCACCGCAGAGAACAAGAGTTGCAGAGTTTTCGCAGAGATTTTTGCACTTTTGTCTTATGCGGACCATTTCGGTATTATTAATACTGATTTCAATTGTACTTGTCTTTGATTCGTTTAAAAAGGAATCACTTCGAGATATTTATTCGCGTCCTTCTTCATCCTGGCCGAAACCTCTTGTTGATTCATCAGTTAAATGGCAGGAACTGGGATTAATTCCTGACCGCGAACTTCCTTCCAAAGAAAAAATCGAGCTCGGAAAAAAATTATTTTTTGATGTAAGACTCAGCAGTTCCGGAAAAATTTCCTGTGCAACCTGTCACCAGCCGGAATTATCATGGGCAGACGGTCGGGCACGTTCCATCGGGCATGACAGCGCAATTAACAAACGCAATGCTCCTTCCATTCAGTTCAGTTGGTTTTATCAAAAATTATTCTGGGACGGTCGTGCAAAGAATTTAGAGGACCAGGTCTTTGCCCCTATCAACAGCGAATCCGAAATGCATAGCGATATGCCGGATGTGATGGTCAGGCTTCGGACAGTAAATAGTTACCGGGAATTATTCAAATCTGCATTTGGAGATGATCAGATAGATCCGGATCGTATGGCGGAAGCGATCGCTGCTTTTGAAAGATCGATACCTGCTAATCCCAGCAGCTTTGATAAATTTCTTATGGGAGATAAAAAAGCGCTATCGGATCTTGAACTGGAAGGACTCCATTTTTTCCGCACGAAGTCCGGCTGTATGAATTGTCACTATGGCCCTTTATTTTCCGATAATCAGTTTCATAATACCGTTTTTTTAATAATGAGGATGTGGGATTGTATAAAGTCACGCATAAAGAAGAAGACAAAGGCAAGTTCAAAACACCGTCATTGAGAAATGTTGCTTTTACAGGTCCGTATATGCATGATGGCACATTCAAAAGTATTGAGACCATAATTGGTTTGTACGGTAAAGGTCCCGCATCCCCTGAAACTCATTTATTGCATGGATTTCCTAATGATATTCATAAACCATTGATTGCCTTCCTGAAATCTATCTCTGCACCACCACTCCAATTCGAAAAACCGGAAATTCCATAGCCTTTAGCCATTGGCCTTTAGCTGTTAGCTGCTAATAGCTAATGGCTAACAGCTAGTAGCTTTTTCTATATCTTTGGCAACCTCAAACCTCAAACTTCGAACCTCAAACTTTTTAGCATGAAAAAGCTTGTTTTCATCCTCCTCGCCTTCAGCGCTGCAATTACTACAAATGCTCAGCCACCGGAAGGTGATGCAAAACCGGGCGACTGGTACGGTGAAAAGGTTAGCACAGAAGGTGCAAGGCCTTTAGCAGGGCTGGTACAAAAATTAAACGATAACGATAAAGTAGAAAACAAGTTTACGGTAAAGGTGCTGGACGTTTGTCCGAAAAAAGGTTGCTGGCTGAAAGTGCAGGTTGATGAAAATACTACTGCCTTTGTAAAAATGAAGGACTATGGATTTTTTGTTCCCCTCGCTGCAAAAGGTAAAACAGTGGTCATTGATGGCGAAGTGAGCTTAAAAACAACTTCAGTGGCCGAGTTAAAACATTATGCTGAAGATGCCAAAAAAACAAAGGAAGAAATTGACGCGATCATCAAACCAGAGAAAGAAATTCGCATCATGGCAAAAGGGATCGTTGTACTCGAATAAGGATCACGGATTCACTGAATAAAATCTTTGATCTGTGTAATCTGTGTAATCCGTGATCTCTATTGTCACTTTACAGTAAAACAAATAATTTCTCATAGTTGTTGACAGAAGCATGATAATTCATTGATCATGCTTCTTGAATTTTGCGGCCACTATGAGAAAAATTTATACTTCATTCATTGCTGCAATAATCAGTACAGCAGCATTCGCACACTTTCCAGCACATTGGGATCCTAAGCTTAGAATTCCACGTGGACAAGTTGTCGCG
>JADMIO011006351.1_pt1 | contig 88933 bp, 72 predicted proteins | sample 8958161 | NCBI WGS metagenome assembly JADMIO01 (sample SAMN16585339, study PRJNA669376) | soil metagenome | isolation source: Crop rotation soil | place: USA: Cullars Rotation, Alabama | collected 2011
CCGCGACTTCAAGTCACGTGAATTCCAAGCTTCGGATCCCACTGTGCTGGAAAGGGTGCTTTGGGCAACGACCCTCGCCCATACCTATATGATCTATTCACATCGACTTATTTCCCGTATCATCAATCGCTTGACCTCACTCCCCGGCCGTGCGTACGCTGCCGTCCCACGGAGGGTGTGATGCTCACGACGGCAGAGGTCGGCGTTCGACAAAGAAGGCTCACGTACCTGCGCCGCAAGCTCACGATGGCACGCGAGCGGGGCTGGACCCTGCTTCAGTGCGCCCGACTCAGCCGCGAGGCCGACATGATCGAAGACGAACTCAAGAAGAACGCGAGCGTATCGGTCTACCCGGTGATGGTGGAGGTGGTGAAGTGAACAAAGAATGGCGTGACCTCAGCAAAGAGATCCTCGAAGGTTGGGATAAAACCAAACGAAAGACTCTCGCGTTCACGCACTTCATCTTGCAGCGTCACCACGAACATTTCTGGATCGTCGCTGCTGAGATAGTTGAAGTTTGGCCACTGGGCACTCGACTCCAGTTCCACCGCTTCTGCTCCTGCGGCCGCAAGCAATTCTTGCTGGAATGGTGGAACCAGTTCGAGGAGCCCTGCTATGAATAGGCGATCTTTCCTGCTCGGCCTCCTCGCCGCCACGCTCACGCGCTTCCTGCCCAAGCCGCAACCGCCCACCTTGCTCGACGTAGCGAAGTGGCGGTGCTACGGCAATCGTGGCTTGCTACCCGTAGTCGAGGCTCTGAGTCAGAAGAACCCTCTACTTCAGGACATGGTGTGGAAGGAACCAGCACCCACTGGGCTCAAGTACATGGGCATCCCAATCTACCTCGATCCCTGCATAGCAGGAACGGAGATCATAATCAGATGAGCACGAGCAAGAAGGAACTCCTCGCCAACGCCCAGCACTGGCTCCAGCAGGCGAAGAACGGCGGGCTCAGCCGCTTCGGCATCGGTGCGATCTTTATCTTCTTCGACCGCACCTCCTCTGGCTCGGCCGTCTGCACCTCCAACGTGGACCGCACCCGGCTGGCGCAGGAACTCAAGACCATCCTGAAGAAGATGGAGGATCGCACCATCATCATCGCAGGTGACACGGAGAACAACTGATGAAGTCCCTCGTGGAGGCCGCCCTGCGGGCGCAGATCGAAGCACGCTGCGGCCCGTTCCCCAAAGCGGAGGACTTCAGCGCGATCCCCAGCAATGCCGGAATGCTGGAGAGTGACACTGACAACTGGAGTGCGCAGCGCGCACGTCGGCGTGCCAAGCGCATGAGGACGCAAAGGAGGTTGGGAAGATAATGGCCGATGAGATTAAAACAGTGGTCGAAGGCCCTCGCATCATGCGCGGCGGGGATGAAACCTCGGATGAGAAGCTAAAGCTCTACGCCGGTATGGCTGCTGATCAAATACTTCACTACTGGCTCCCCGGCGAGGTGGAGTGCGTGGTCATCCTCGCCCGACCTGACGCGAAGGTCTGTGCGTACGCTTACGGGACGGGTCCGGGGGCACCCCAGCGGCGCGAGCGCCTGCTGCACTTGCTGGACGAGGTGTGGGCTCAGAGCACCATCATGGGTCCCCTGCGGAAAGGCGGAAAAGACCAGCGCTGACGCGCGGTTAGCAAGGATCCTTATTTGGCGTAATTTGTCGTATCTTTGACACTCACGGCTGCTCGGCTGTAGGACGAGCAGCCGTGGCCGTCAAGCGCGGACAGGACGGGCTCTCCGACCGCCAGCGCGCGTTCGTGCGCGAGAAGCGGGCCGACCCAACCGCACCCCTCTGGGTGATCGCTCAACGTGCCGGGTTCGAGGGCGACCAACACACGCTCCACACCACCGTCACCCGCCTGATGAAGACGCAGGCGGTGCTCGTCGCCCTGTTCGCCCCGGCGACGCCCGCCGAGCTTGCGGCGCGCGAGGTGGACGACACCACCCTCAAGAGCGAGATCAAATCTCGCTGGCGGAGCATCGTACGCTCCCCCACCGCCAGCAATGGCGACGCCATCAACGCTGGGGACAAGCTCATGCGCACCATCCCGGGCGGCTACGTGCCGACCGAGATGGACGTGCGCAGCCGTGTCACGCTGGAGAGCCTGCTCACCGAAGCTGGACTCGATCCCGAGAGCTTGAAGACCGCCGCACTTCCCCCGCACGAGGAGGCGCATGATGCGCAAGGCCAAACCGCAGACCAGTGATCCACTGAAGAACCACACCGGCAATGCGAAGAACGGCGGGAACGACGCCTTCGCCCTGCCGGCTGGGTCGCAGGACGGCTACGACACGCCGTTCGACCACCAGAACGTCGGGGTGCCGGTGCGGTCGCACAAGACCAGCAATCCGATCAACGGGTCGGGTGGGCGCTGCAAGACCATCGCGCCGCATGCGGTCAAAGGGATCAATCGATGAACAAGAAGGACATCAAGAAGAAAGTCGAGGCGGAGAAGGCCCGCTACCTGCCGCAGGCGATCAAGGACGAGGCCCGGTCGCGGGCGAGGCAGGAAGTCTTCGAGGCGCTGTTCCCCGAGCGCGAGGTGATGGAGAAGGACTCCTTCCCTGCCAACGCGGAAACCAAGGCGCGGGCAGTGGGCTCCTCGCGTGGACCTTCGGCAGTGCGGATCGCAGCAAACGACCCACGGCTTTGCGGGAGGCAGTGATGGCGCGAAAGGCCAAGAGCAGGAAGAACACCGGGACGCAGGACTTCTCCGGGCAGGACACCGGCTACCCTTCGCCCAACCCGGCGGCGGAGGCGCGCACCAACAAGGACGCGCAGCCGGTTGCCCGCCGAACAGCGATCATCGACAACCCCGGCAACATGTCGAAAGTCTCCCACATTCACGGGGCGGACATCGAGCAGCGGCTCGGGCGCGGCCGGGGCTGACCGTGAGTGCAAACAACGACAAGCGGAAGTCGTCGCTCTACTTCCCCGATGCCATGTGGGAAGAGATCAAAGCCGAGGCCGAGCGGCAGGGGCGGCCGGTTTCGCGCGTCATGCAGGATGCGTGGCTCCTCTCGCGCAACCGCATCAGGAAGCACGGCGACGCGGTGGAGAAGGCGTACGCGGAGATGAGGATCGATTGAGTCAAAAGGCCACAGACGCGCCTCTCCCCTTCTCCAAGGCCCAGCGCGAGCGGGCCGGGGTGAAGGATACGAAGATGCGCGAGTGGTACATGGACTGCCGCGCCTTTGCCCACGACGTGCTGCGCATCGAAGGCGACAAGTGGCAGGATCTTTTCTGGTGTGCCTTGTCCGGCCCACACATGGACAAGGAGTTGATCCAAGAAGGGTGCATGCCCTCCAAGCGGCAGCTTGCCTTGAAAGCCTGCAAGGGGCCGGGCAAGACCTTCGCCGAGGCGGTCGGTGGTTGGTGGTGGTTGCTTACTCGCTGGCACTGCAATGGCGCGGCGATGTCGATCACTGGCGACAACCTGAAGGACAACCTCTGGACAGAGTTCGCCCGGCTTCAGGATCGTGCGCCGCTTCTCGCCCACTTCTTTGCCCATCGTGGCGAGCGCATCGAAGCGAAGGACTACCCCAAGGACTGGTGGCTCTCGGCACGGTCCTTCCCGCAGAACGCGGACAAGACGCAGCAGGCCAACACTCTCGCCGGCCTCCACGGGCGGCACCCATTGGTGATCTGCGATGAAGCTGGCGATTATCCTGATGGGGTTGTGGTTGCTGCCGAAGCTATTCTGTCATCTCTGGTGGATGGCAGACCACCCGACGGACGGATCATCATCGCGGGGAACCCGACCAGCACGGAGGGGCCGCTCTATCGGGTGACGACCAAGGACCGTCCCCGCTGGTGGGTGTACGAGATCACTTCGGACCCCAAAGACCCCAATCGCACACCCCGGGTGGACCCGGAGTGGGCGCAGGCACAGATCGATCTGTGGGGCGTGGACAGCGATTTCGTCAAGGTCAACATCCTCGGGCAGTTCCCCAGCCAGCAGGCGAACAAGCTGGTGGGACCGGAACTCGCCCTCGCTGCCGCGCAGCGCAAGCTGACCGACCACTTCAAGCAGGAAGCGCTGATCTTTGGGCTGGACGTGGCCGCGTACGGCGACTGCGCGAGCGTCCTGTTCCAACGGCAGGGGCAGATGACGTGGGTGCCGAAGGTGTGGCGCGACGTGAACCACATGGTCCTTGCCGATCAAGTAGCCGTCGAGTACGAAACCAAGCGCCCTTCGGCAGTGTTCGTGGATGCGAGCCCGGTGAGCACCGGCCTCATCGACCGGCTGCGGGGGTTGGGCGTCCCGGTGTTCGCGATCGACTTCGGCGGTTCGGCCCTCGATTCGCGTTTCAAGGATCGTCGCTCGGAGATGTACTTCAAGATGGCGCAGTGGCTCAAGCAGGGCGGCTGTATCCCTGACCTCGTGCAGCTTCGGACGGAGATCTGCGCACCTAACTACGGCATCGCTTCCACCGGCAAGCTTTCCAAGATGAAGCTGGAGAGCAAGGAAGACATGAAGAAGCGCGGGGTGTCGTCGCCCGACATGGCCGATGCGCTCGCGCTCACCTTCGCCGCTCCGGTGGTTGGGCGTGGGCCACAGCCGACGGGGCGTGATGCTCTCGACCACCTCGGATTGTCGGGAAAGAACACATCGATCGCAGTGGACCCGGCGCTGTACATTCCGCACGAACCGACCATGTGGTCAGGGCGCATGACGGGCGGAACGGAAGCGTCATGGGACCCATACGCGGAGGATTGACGGATGTGCACCTCTTCACCTGATCTTGCCAACCAACAGGGGAGCACCCTGTCCGACGCGGACAAGAACACTCTTTTCGGAACTTCGGCGGGTCCGTGGGAGGCCAGTGAAGGGCTCAACAAGAGTAACCCCAACCAGTTCATGCAGATGTTCATGAACTGGCTGACGGTGGGTGGGAAGCCCAAGCCTATCGAACCCGGTCAGATCTTCAAGGAACAGCAGGACGTGGCGGGAGTGGTGACGAGGGGTGAGGCGGGCGCAGGTATCGGCGGTCTGTTCGGCGCGGGGCTGGTGGTCGGGGACCTCGTGCCCAAGGTGTCGAGCGTGCTTCCCACCGATCCGCTCAACCAGTTGAACAAGTCTCCCATGCAGCCCGGCGTACCCTACTCGACCACTCCGCTGGTGAAGGTGGGAGGCTGAGATGTCCGTCGCTGAAGATCTTCGCAGCAAGGGCTCCTTCCCCGGCTGGGAGTACGTGGACGAGCACCTGAACAGGTCGTCCAAGACGCCCCACCCGCAAGAGTATCTCGGGATCGAGCGTCAGCGCGTCAAGGAAGACGACATCGTGGAGCGGCGCAGGCGTGCGCTGGTTCGCTGGACTTCACTGAAGGGAGAGCGTACCCGGCAGTGGGACAAGTGGAAGGAGCTGTCCGATCACATCCTCCCCGAGCTTGGGCGGTTTCTCACCTCCGACCACAACGTTCCGAAGAATACCTCGCGGATCCTGAACAACACCCCGACGCGCATGGCGCGGGCGTTGTCGGCCGGCATCCTCGCCGGGCACATTTCGCCGGCGCGGCCGTGGGGTAACATCACCCTTACCGATCAGGACCTCGCTGAGTGGGGTCCGATGCGCCGCTGGCTCTACGAGGTCAACCGACGCGTGCGGTTGGTGTTTGAGATCTCCGGGTTCTATCGGGCGATGGCGATGGGCGTCCTCCCCGGCCTCGCCACTTTCGGGCTCGGCACCTGCATCTGCGAGGAGGACTTCAAGAAGGTCGTCCGCTTCATCCCTCTCGCGATGGGGACCTACGCGCTGGCGGGTGACGGGCATGGCGAGATCGATACGTGCATGTACGAGGAGGCGTGGACGGTCGGAGAGTTGGTCAAGGAGTTCGGCTGGGACAACGTGTCGAACTCCGTGCGGGTGGCGTGGAACGGCGGTTGGTACGAGCAGTACGTCGCAGTGCTGCGCTACATCGCGCCCAATGAGGAGTTCATCCCCGGGACGATCGGGCGCAAGGGCAAGCAGTACGGCTCGGCGTGGATGGAGATCGGTGGGCTTTCCAGCGCGGCCGGTGCGCTCGCCCAGCCATCGAGCGACCCAGTGATCGGGTTCCTGCGCGACTCGGGGTACTCCGAGTTCCCCGTGCTCTGCGCGCGCTGGGCGACCACCAGTCGCGACATCTACCCCACCGGCCCGGGGCACGACGCCTTGGACGACTCGCGCATGCTCATGCAGTTGGAGCGGCGCAAGCTGCTCGCGGTGAGCAAGGGTGTCAACCCGGCAATGCTGATCCCTGACATCTTGCGACAGGGGAAGCTTTCCACTCTGCCCGGCGACGCCATCTTCTACCCGACCGGCACGCAGGGTGTCGAGATCAAAGCCGCTCACGAAGTGAAACCGGAGTGGGTGCGGGAGACGCGCGAGGAAGCTCGGCTCGCGATGGAGCGGATCGGACAGGCGTTCTTCTACGAACTGATGATGATGTTCTCCAACCCCGGCGGGAGCGAGGGCAAGCAGCCCGACACCGCTGCGGAGATCGCTGCCAAGCAGCAGGAGAAGATGCTGCAACTTGGGCCAGTGCTGGAGAATATCAATGAGTTCGCGACCAAACTCTACGAGCGCGTTTTGGCGATCATGGCACGGCGTCGCCTCATCCCGCCCGCACCCAAAGAGGCGCACTCCGCTCGACTCAAGATCGAGTTCATCTCCACTCTCGCGCAGGCGCAGAAGCTCGTCGGTACGCAAGCCAAAGAGAGACTCATCCAGTTCGTCGGGCAGGTGGCTCAGTTGAGCAGCGCGACCGGCCCGCTGGGCGCGGCCAAGGCGGTGCTCAAGGTCAACCCGGTCAAGCTCATCGATCGCTATGCGGATGACGTGGGTGTGACTCCCGACGTGATGGCGACCGACGAGGAGTACCAAGCAGCCGTGCAGAAGATCGAACAGGAGGCCGAGGCGCAGAAGACGGCGGCGGCGTTGATGAACGCGGCCGACGCCGCGAAGACGCTGGGCGGGGTGCCGATGGACGAGGACAACCTCGCGACCCGGATGCTCGGCCAGCCGGCCGGGCAGATGTCGGAAGGTGCCGCGTGACGCTTCGAGCCGATCAGCACGAGGGAGTCCTCAACGACACCGAGGTCAAGCGGCAAGGGGACCGCATGGAGAAGTACGCGAAGCGGGTGCTTCGCGGTGATCTCAGTGACCTCACGGAAATGGACGCCTTCCTGCGCTGGTTCGGGCGCTTCGCTTACCCAGCGCTGCGGCAGGACTTCCCGGTGAACAACGGGTCGAACCTCGCGGAGTTCATGGGGAGGCGGCAACTCGTCAATCAGATCATCGACGAGATGGAGTTGGAGTTCCCCGGCTTCCTGCGCAGGCTGTTGGAAGCTCGTGACAGGTACGAACAAGACTTGCTGGCGTACGGCCAGCAGAAGGAGAAATGATCGTGGCAGAGGAAAACAAGACACCGACCCAAGCGCAGGCACCCGCCCAGTCCAAGTCGGAACAGGCAGCACTCCCGGAGAAGAAGGAAGGCGAGGGCTCGCCCCCGCAGCCGACCGGAATCGACGGGATGAACGAGGAGCAGCTTCGGGCGCTGTACAGCAAGACCCCGGAACTGTTCGAGAAGATCGGTCTGAAGAAGGCCGAGGAGAAGAAGGTCGAGGAGAAGAAGCCCGAAGGCAAGGAAGCGGAACCCGCGAAACCGCAGAGCGCCGCTCCGGTGGTTGCGTATGGGGGAAAGTCGCTGAAGCTGCCCGAGGACTTGCAGGTGGATCGAGACGTGCTGAAGGGCTATCTCCAGCACTGGAATGAGAACGGCTTTTCGCACGAGCAGGTCCAGCGTGAACTCGATCACTACTTCGGCATGTACCGGGAGCAGGCCGCGAGAGCGGCGAAGGCCCAGCCCAAGCCGGAAGAGATCGACGCGAAGAACGTCGCTGCGCTGAAGGCGGACAAGGACTTCGGCAAGGACTTCGACAAGAACATGGAGATCGCCAGACAGGCGGCAGCCAAGTTCGGTGAGCCCGAGCTTCTGGAGAGGCTGAAGACCAGCGACCCAGTGCTGGTGCGGCACTTCTGGAAGATCGGCATGAAGGACGCCGAGGACACCACCCCGACCGGAGGCAAGGGGCGGAACGGAGAGGAAGACGGGGAAGCGGAGAAGACGCATCAGGACTCGCTCGCGTCTCGCTACCCGAACACGAAATTCACCCAGCCGAGAGGCTGATCACAAGGAGCGGCACTCGTGGACAAGCTGTACAACTTCGCAGTCAAGAACAAGGGGATGCTGATTTCGCTCGCCCTCACGGCGATCGCGGTCGGCTACGCACTTCTCTCCCACGACCACCGAGGGTTCTACTTCGCCGCGACCACGGCGCTGACGGCCACCGATCTCACGCTGGTGGACGTGGCGAAGCGGTCCCGCGACGGGGTGATGCTGCCGGTGGTGGAGGCGTTGCAGCAGAGGAACGGCCTCCTCCAGTCGATGGTCTGGAAGCAGGGCAACACCGACACCGGCCATCAGGTGGCCTCGCGCAACAGCCTGCCGTCCGTGTCGTGGGTTCGATACAACGACGGGATCCTGCCGAGCAAGAGCACGGTGGACACCTACACCGAGCGCACCGGCATCCTCGAAGGTCTGTCCAGCGTGGACAAGCGCGTGGCGCAGATCAACGGAAACGAACTGGCGTTCCGCGCCTCGGAGGACGATGCCTTCCTCGCGCAGATGGCGAACACGCTGGAGAGCGCGTTCTTCTACGAGTCCACCCTCATCAACCCGGAGCGCATTCTCGGGCTTCAGCCCCGGCTGAACTCCACCACCAGCAAGTACGGGTCGCAGATCATCAAGGCGGACCCGGCACCGAGCGGTTCGGACCAGACCTCGATCTGGCTCGTCGGCTGGGGCGAGCGCAGCGTGTACGGCATCACGCCGCGCGGACAGCCGACCGGGCTGGAGATGGAGGACAAGGGCGAAATTCGCGACAAGGACACCAACACCGGCGCGATCAAGTTCAAGTACGAGACGCTGTTCCGGTGGCGCTGCGGCCTGTGCGTCGAGGATTACCGCTACCTCGTCCGCATCTGCAACATCGACACCTCGCAGTTGACGGTGGACGCATCTTCGGGCGCGGACCTCGTGCGCACGATGGTCAAGGCGTACTGGCAGATCTTCGACCCGCGCGCCGTGCGGCTCGCGTGGTACTGCAACCGCACCGTCGGCGCGTTCCTGCATCAGCAGGCACTCAGCAAGACCTACAACTCGACGCTCTCCATCGACCCGGCACCGATGATCGGGTCGAACGGGCTGTTCGGTCAGCCCATCGTCCGGGCGCTGGGGTTCCCCATCTACATCTCGGACGCCATCACCAACACGGAGGCGGTCGTCTCGTAAGAGGCGATCAAAGGAGACGACCATGCAGGATTCTTTCACAACATTCGACACGCCGGCCACCGGCATCCTGACCGGGGCGCAGTTCGGCGCTGGGGCGATCGGCACCACCACGTCCACCAAGTCGTACGACACGCTCGCGACCGGCACGCCGGCTGCGGTCGGGCCGGGTGGTCCGATCGGTGGTCCCCTCATCCACGACCTCGGCCGTGGCCTGCGCCTGAAGTTCTACGCGCAGATCACGACGGCGGTCACGTCGGCGGGCGCGGCCACCGTGCAGGTGAACTTCGCCTGCGCGGATGACGCGGCCCTCGTCACCAACATCCAAGCCTTGCTCGTGAGCGAGGCGGTGGCCAAGGCAGCGCTGGTGGCGGGCTACCGCTACCGGCACGGCAGCACGCCGGGCGTGGTGCCTCGGCGGTTCGTCGGAGCTCAGATCGTCATCGCGGCAGCGGCGCTCACGGCGGGCGCGTACTGCTCCGGGCTGATGCTCGACGTGGACGACCACGCCGACGTGCTGGGCTGAGGAGGAGACGACCATGCCCGAGATGGAGAAGGCAGTCACGCCGAACCCGGAGAACCCGGAGACGCTGGCGTTCGACCCGAAGCGCGAGAAGGCCCCGTGGTTCCGGGTGACGCAGGCCCCCGGCTTCGCCACCGGCCGGGTGATGCACGTGCCCGGCACGATGCTGGAGTGGTCGGAGCCGGAAGGCTGGGACGAGAAGAAGTACGGCAAGCACTACTCCAAGTACGGGCCGAGCATGACCTTCGAGCCGCTCAACAAGGCGGCTGAGGATCTTCTCGCCAAGCACAAGGAGAACGTGCAGAAGAAGTTCGCGCCGGTCCCCAGCGACATCGAGAAGTTCATGGGGCTGATGCGGGAGATGATGGCGCAGAACCAGCAGTTGATCGCTGCGCTGGTCGAGAGCAAGAAGAAGTGAACCTCTGAGGGCGGGGCTTCGGCCCCGCCCTCGCGGGAGGACGCGATGGCTGGACGAACCGCTGAAGACATCTGCAACCTCGCTCTCCTCTACGCGGGGGTGAACCAGAGGATCGATGACATCAACGGTGATTCGCCCACCGAGCAGGCATGCAACACGGCCTACACGGAGAACCGCAAGAACCAGTTCAGCGATCTTCGCTGGTCCTTCGCTATCAAGCGTCAGCAACTCGTGCCCTACAGCGGGAACGCCTACGATGCGACGGTGACGTGGGCGAAGGGGGCGCTGACTTTGTTCGGATCGAACGTATATCGGTCCTTGCAGGACGGCAACCTCAACCACACGCCGACCGACAATGCTTCTGCCGCGTGGTGGTTCCAAGTGACTCGCGATGGGTACGCCTACGTGTGCCCGCTGCCCGACGACTTCCTTGACCCGATCGCGGTGTGGGAGAAGCCCACCGTGTCGGCCTTCTCCACCCCGCAAGTGTGGACCTTCTGTCGCGGCAAGGATGGCTGGAACCTACGCAACCCACGCTCGTCGGAGCGTGTGCCGTTCGCGCTGGAGAACGCCAATGACGGGACTGACAACATGGTCCTGTTGACGGATTCTGATACGCCGATCCTCAAGTACGTGGCGGACATCGCCAACACCGCCGTGTACCCTACTGAGTTCGTGGAGGCGCTGGCGTGGCGAGTGGCGGTGGCTCTTGCCACTGGCCTGCGAGGGGATGAGAAGAAGGCCGACTTCTGCGAGAAGATGGCGAACAGGCGGGCGGCCGACGCAAGGATCGTCACTCTGCGTGACCAGCAAGAGGACGAGGAGCCGGCCAGCGAGTTCGAGGCGGCGAGGCGCGGGGCATGAACGAAACCTTCCCCGTCAAGCAGACCAAGTTTAGCAACGGTGAGATCTCACCTGCGCTATACGGGGATGTGTTGCACCCGAAGTACGGCGCGTCGCTGAAGACGTGCCTCAACTGGATCCCCACACCGCAGGGGGCGCTCGTCAAGCGGCCGGGATTCAAGTTCGTCGCGCCGGTGAAGGACAACACCTACACTCCGCGTCTGGTGAAGTTCTTTTTCTCAGATCAGCAAGCGTGGTTGGTTGAGCTTGGGAATTTGTACGCCCGCTTCTATCGCAAGGGGCAGTACGTCGGGAACGACGGCAACCTGCACACCTATGGCGATGCGTACGCTGGTGGGTACTATGAGATCGTTACGCCGTTCACTACGGCGATGCTGCCTTACTTGAAGTTCGCGCAGGTGGGTGACACCATCACGATCTGCTATGGTGGGCAGGTGGCGGGAGTCGCGGCGCTTGCTCCGCGCGACCTCGTGCACACGTCCAACGCCAACACCCCGTGGACGTTGAGCGCTACGCCTCTAAAGATTCCGGTCACGTCGGTTCCGCCTGCTCCTTCCGTGTCGATCTTTGCGTGGAGCAACATAGTTACCTACAAAGTAGGTGACTTCGTATCGCAGAACAACGTACTCTGGATGTCGATCCAAGGAAACAACCTCAACAACTCCCCGCCTGCGGTTGCGCTCAATGCGGCGCAGACCGGGTTGCAAGGCAACCTTTGGTGGACCCCCGCTATCGATCAAGCACACCCCGCCGTTACCGTGAACTGGGTGCTGACCTCGGTGGTGCAGGACCCCAATGGTGTCACGTACGAAACGGGTCCTTCCGCAGTTCTTACTGGAACTGGCCCTCTTTCAACCGATCGTCAACCGCCGCTGGTCACGACGCTGGGGTTGACCCCCGCGCTACCCGCTGGGTGGACCGAGTTGTATCGCAAGCTGTACCGAGCGCCGCAAAGCGGGAACTACGGATGGATCGCAAACATCGGGACGGGAGTCGTCATTTACTACGACGATGGCCGCACTCCCGATTACACCAAGCAACCGCCGCAGGCGACCGACCCGTTTCTCGCCAACGGGGCGGACTCCTACCCGAGCGTGGTCGGCTACCTCGATCAGCGCCGCTTGTTTGCCGCGTCTGCACTGCTCCCTTCCGCGCTGGTCCTCTCCCGTGTCGGGGACCTGTACAACTGGGACGGCTCGACCCGTGCGCTGGTGCCCGGGGCGGATTCCGACGCGATGAGCCTCACGTTGGCGAGCGAGGTGCTGGAACAGGTTCGCTCGTTCATCCCCATGCGCCGTGGATTGATCCTCACCGCGCAGGGTGAGTGGGCCATCGCGGGGGCGACGGGTGGCCCGGTGTCGCGCTCCAGCTACGACATCAAGCGGCAGAGCACGTGGGGCTCAAGTTGGCTGAACCCCATCAGGATCGGAACCGGGGTGCTGTTCAACACCGCCAAGTCAAACATGGTGCGGGACCTCTACCCGCTCTACGGCTTGTACGCGGATATTTGGGACGGGCAAGACTTGTCAGTGATGGCCCGGCATCTGCTCGATCTTCACACGCTGCGGGATTGGGATTTCCAGAGCGTGCCTTACCCGGTGGTGTGGCCGGTGCGCGACGACGGAACGATGCTCTCGCTCACCTACCAGCACGCGCCGCCCAGCTTCGGCCAGCAACTCACCGAAGGGATCGTCGCATGGGCGCAGCACACCACCGGGGCGGGTGGGTTGGATGACTTCGAGGCAGTGTGCGTGGTGCCAGAGCCGCCCGACGACGCTGTGTACGCGATCGTCAAACGGGTGTTCAACGGGGCGACACATCGCTTTATCGAACGGATGGACAACCCTATTTGCGCGGCGTCCCCGTACGTGAGCGGGGTGTCGGACGTGCGCTACGGCCGCTACCTCGATTGCTCGGTGACGTATGACGGGCATAATGATCAACTTGGGTTCAACGTCAACGCTTCTGCGACTTCGCTGTCCCACCCGGGCAATTTGGCATTTGTCTGGTACGTGGCTGGATCACAAATTGTCATCACTATCGCCGGCGGGGCTACCCCGTTCGTGGCAGGGGACGCGGCGCAGCCCTACCCCTCTGCGTTCGTCTTCGACCCGGAAGGAACGTTGGGAATCGGCCCCATCAAGGCGCACGTCATCGGTTTCACCGACAGCTCGCACGTGACGGCTGAGTTGGATCAAAACTTGACGCAAGCTCAAATCAACGCCATCAATGCTGGCGTCGCTAAGTGGGCGATCGCAAAAGGGTCCGTGCTCGCGACGCACCTGCTCGGCTACGTGGTCGGTGACGGGCAGGTTGACGGTCAGCGCGGAGTCATGTGCCTCGCGGACGGCGACGTGCAGGTGCCCGCCGCTTGGGTGGGCGGCTCGGTCGGGCTCACCGTGCCGGCCGTCGTCATCACGACGGGGATCGATTACAACTCCGACTTCGTGTTGCTCGACGCCACCCATGCGCAGGCGGAGATCCGCAACAGGTTCAAGAACGTTCTCAGGATCGGGTTCGAGGTTGCCTTTGCACGGGACCTCTGGCTCGGCAAAGACCTCGACACCCTGTCCCAGTGGCGGCAGCGGCAAGTGAAAGATGCCTATGGTGTGATCCAGCCCGAAACCGGGTACTTCGAGGAGTTCGTCAAGGGCGAGTGGAACAAGGGCGCTCAAGGAGCTGTCAGGCACTTCACACCGCTGCCGTGCACCGTGGCTTCGGTGCTCAGGGAGATCCGCCTTGGAGATACGTGAGAGGCTGAAGCAGGAGGGCGTCCTCCTCGTCCCGGCCGGTAAGCAGCACGCCCGGATGATGCGCACGCTCATGTGTCCCAAGGGGCGCTCGGAGATTCGCGCCTCGGGAGGCTTTGCTGACCCCGAGCCGGCAGTTCGTATGTCGATCAATCACTCCGAGGAGTCGTGGGCGGCGTACCACGATGGCAACCTCGTCGGCGTGTTCGGGGTACAGGTGCCCACCCAAGGGCAGTTTCAGATCATTTGGGCGATGACCACGGTGCACGCCGCCAAGCACCCGCTCGTCTTCCTGCGCGCAAGCAAGGCGGCAGTGGAATGTTTACGCGACAAATACCCGCTGATGGTCAACATGGTTCACGCTCGCTGGAAGGAGGCACTGAGTTGGGTGCGCCTGCTTGGGTTCGAGATCGGACCAATCGAGGGGTATGGGCCGAAAGGTGAGGGCTTCTGCCGCGTGATGCTGCACACGCCGAGGGTGATCGCATGTGCACGATAATGGCGGCGGGGATGGGCGTCGGCCTCGCCGGGAGCCTCATGCGCGGCGCGGCTGAGCAGTCGCAGCACGAGGCGGCTGCACAGGTCGACCGCGTGACCGCCATGCAGGCGCAGGGAGCCGCAGCCGACGCAGTGGAGCGAGGCAGGACGCGCGAGCTACAGGAGACGATGGCCGGTGCGCGCGTGCTCTCCGGGGCGCTGGTAGCAGGGAGTGGCAGCGGCGCAGTGGTAGGCACCGGGGCAGGCGCGGCCTCGCGCCGGGCGTCGGAGGCGGTCCTCGAAGTGAGCCGCAAGACCATCCGCATCAACGCGGCGCTCGACGCCTACGGGCTGCGCGAGCAGGCCCGAGCGCACTACCAGAAAGCGCAGGATGAGATCGCAGCAGGCAAGAACGCCTTCGTAGGCACCTTCCTCAGCGGGATCGCAACTGCGGCCGGGCAGGCGGGGCGGGTAGCCGCCGACATGCCGGGTAGAGGTGAGGAGTCGAGTGCTGACACCCCGGACCAGCAGTACCGCGACGATACGCTGAGGCTGGAGCACTGATGGCACCGCAGATTCCAGAGATCGAAGTGCCGAGCGCGACCCCGGAGCAGACCCCGGTCGTCCCCACTCCCACCCCACCGCTGGGGGCCTTCGGGGGCGCGGTGGTCGGCGCAGGGTTGACCGACTTCGGCAAGGAGCTTTACGGAATTGGGCATCAGGAATATCACCGTGCGATCGAAGCTCGGGCGCAGGAGGCGGAGAACAACTTCCAAGAGAAGGCCCTCAAGCTGCGCGATGAGTACCGGGGCAAGCTCGGCTGGGACGCGGTGCAGGCCCACCCTGAGGTGACGGCTGCGCTGGAGAAGGCGCGCGCACAGATCGGTCAGAGCCTCAACAGCAAGGACGGCAGGGTCCTCTACAACAACAATACACTGCGCAACGCGCGGCTGATGCAGGAGTCGATCGATTCGTGGTTCGAGCAGCAGAATCGATCGTACCAAATTGGGGAGTACAAGAAGTCCCTGCGCAACAACGCCAACATGGCGGCGGGGCTCGCACAGGACGGGCTCCCCAACCTCGCAGCGGCTAAGGAGATGTTCGACGCCTCCTATGACCGATCGCTGAAGTTCGGGCTCACCCACGGGCTCAATCAGGAGGAGGCGGAGCAAACCGCCAAGGTGGACGCGAGCCAAGTGGTTGACGCCTACGTGGTGTCGCTTTCCAAGCGCAAGGATCTTCCAGCGAGCGCGTTGCAGTCTGCTTTCGATCAGTTCAAGGGGCAGATGAGCGCCCACGCCATCGAGGGTGTGGGTGGGGCCGTCACCGCCAAGGTGGGGAACGACGTTGCGCGCGAGGTCGTCTACGGGGCCAAGCGCTTCTCCGCTCAGCGCGGGGCCGAGCCCGACGCAGACGGGCAGGTGGACGAGGGCGACGTGTGGCGCAGGCTGGAAGCGGCCAAGGTTCCCGACGACCGCATGCCTGCGGTGATGAAGTCGATCCGTGAATACCTCACGCTGGAGAACGCCCGCTTCGACGCGCGCGCCAAGCAGAAGGTCGCGCAGGTGATGGCCGACGGGCAGACCGTCGATGGGGTGTTCCACCTCGACCGGCAGAAGTCGGCCTCAGAGATCGCGTGGCTGCGCCGCAACGCACCCGGAGGCCCCGGCCAGAAGCCCGGTCTTGCTGAGATCGAGGCGCTGGAGCGAAAGACCGACAAGCAGCAGAACGCGCAGGACAATGAGGTCAGCCTGCGTCGTCTCCGGGTCAAGCTGGTCAACACGCTCGCGCAGAACCCGCAAGCGATCAAGGACATGACGCCCGCCGACATCAACCGCGAACTGCTCGGCGGGGACTATCCCGGGGTGGACGAAGGTGGGATGCGCAAGGCCGAGGCGATGCTCAAGGCGTTTCAGAGCACGCCCAAGGTCCAACTCATCGAGAAGATCCCGAAGCACATCGACGAGTTCCTCGAAGGCATTTACGGCAAGGGTGACGACGATCTTAAGAAGAAGTACCACGAGGAGTTGGTCGCGGAACTCTCCGAGTCGATGATGCAGTCAGGCGAGAAGGCCGGCTGGGACGACAACATGATCGAGCAGTTCATCCACCGCGCCTTCCAGAAGAAGCTGGTGCAGAAGAACCGCTTCTTTGACGACGTTTCGCAACTGATCGACTTGCGCATCAAGGCGCGCGAGGCGCAGGGTGGGGGCAGGCTCCCGGTCAAGGTCCAGCGCGATCGACAGACTGGCAACGTAAGGGTGGTCTATGGCACGGACTGAGCCGCCCATCAACACGAATGAGCCCCTTTCGTTGCGCGTTTCTTACAACGGCGCTCCCGTTGTGACTGAGAAGCAGGCGATGCCCCTCGATCCGGCCCCTGCGCCCAACGAGCAGTGGGAGGACATCACCAAGCCCGCCGAGACGGCCGCGCTGGGGGCGAGCTTCGCGCAGGAGGACGCCGCCAAGGCGATGCAGGAGGCGAAGGAGTCGGGGCTGGAGCCGGCCATCCTCAAGGAGGGCAGCGCGCTCGACCCCACCACTCCACGCTTCCAGCGGGTCTTCGAGAGCTTCCGTCAATCGATCGAGGACACTCCCGGCTTGTGGGCTTACGCCTCGCGTTCGCCCGTTCACGCCGCTTTCGTAGCCGAGGACGCCGAGCACTGGAGCGCGGCAGAGAAGTTCCTTACTGGGAAGATCGAGCAGTTTCCCGTGCCCAAGGAGGCGGTCGGCCCGTGGGCTGAGTACCTGCGTCAGCACGGCGGCACCGAGCCGCAGATGGATGCGCCCCCGGTGTGGATGAGCGCCATGCAGCAGGGCGCAGCCAAGGCGTGGCTCTCCATGAAGGCGTTCGCCCTGCACGCTTGGGGTCCGGGCTTCTCGCAGGACGCACAGGCGTCGTGGCAGAAGGAGCTTGAGAAGGAGCAGCAAGAGATCTCCGGCCCGCTCCGGGGCGTGGCAGGCGCGGGCAGCGAGGCAGTCGCCAAGGTGGCGGGAATGGCTCCGCAGATGGCGGGGCTCGCCCTCGGAAGCCTGCTCGGACCCGAGACGACCTTTGGGATGCTTTATGCGCAGAGCGTCGGTGATCTCAAACTGGCCGGGGTGGACGACGGGTTTGCGATGGGCGGTGGCTTCCTTGCCGCCAGCTTCGGAACTTTCTTCGGCTATGGCCTGTTCAAGAGCATGCTCCTCCCCCGCGAGGAGGCGTACGCCGCTAGCCTCGCCGGGGTCAATGCGCTGCGGGCGTCGATAAAGAATCCGGTGATCCTCAGCACGCTTGGCAAGCTAGGGCGGCACTTCACCTACGGGTTGCTGCTCAACGAGTCGATGGCGATCTCACAGTCGCTCGCCGTGCAGTTGAACTACGGAGGGGTGAGCAAGTCGCGCCTCTACGAGGATGCCCTCGCGGCCGGCGAGGACACCATCAATATGCTTCCTTACCTTGCCGTATCTCCGATCAGAGAACACTTGGAGATGCACGGCCGCTGGGTGGAGGCACACGAGACGGCGACTCGCATCGGCGGGGGCCTCGCCGCCGTCGGCAGCACCAAAGCGGCGCAGACCGCACCGGGCGAGATGCGCGGCGTACTCTCTGCGCTCGGTTCGCGCCCGGTCTACCTCGACCCGAAGATCGTCGAATCGGCCGCGAAGACGCTGGGCGTGGACCCTTCCTCCCTCGCCCGGCAGATGACCGGGAGGGCCGGGGCGCTGGAGACGGCACAGAACAGCGGGACCCCGCTGCGCGTGCCGATGGGCGAACTAGCTCCGCTGCACGAGATGGCCGAGCAGGTGGCTCAGCACGCCAAGTTCGAGCCCGATGGATCGACGCTCAAGGAGGCGCAGAAGGAGGCCCCTGAACTTATCCCCGAGTCGGAGCGCATGAAAATCTATCGTGATGCGCTGGTCGAGCGTTCGCCCCACGACCCGCTGGTCAAGTGGCTCGACGGAAAGATCAAAGAGGCCGAGGGAAAAAAGACCGTGCGTTTCTTCCACGGTGGAACGGAGCCCGACGGCAGTTCACGATGGTTGACGCCTCACCTCGACTACGCAGAAGGCTATGCGAAGAAGTCGGGTGGATCTGTTTACTACGTGGATGTTCCTGAGAACCACCCGGCGCTGGAATCCGCGTACGACGAGACGAACAAGTATTACATGAACTTTGAAGCTCCGCCTGAGATCGCCAAAGGGCTGAAGCCTATGCCCAAGGCTAGTGCACCCGAGCCGACCGGCACCGGCCCGCTCCCCGGCACCGGCGAGGGGAGCAAGCCCGAGCTTCGCCGCTACGCCGAGGACGCGGTGTCGCGCATGACCGCGACCGAGGTGCGCGGCAGCAAGGGCGTCTACGAGAGGGCCGAGCGCGAGGCGCAGCGGGGGCTGGAGGCGTCGCAGGCGCAGGCGGTGGAGAAGCTGGCCAAGGCCACCGGACAGGCGCAGGCGGGCATCGAGAAGGGCGTCGCCGCCGCCGAGCAGGGCCGCGCGTCCTCGCAGTCCAACCTCAACTTCGCCCGCACCGCCCGCTTCCGGGAATGGCTCAAGGGCCTGAGCACGGGTGGCGACACCAAGCCTGTCAAGATCGAAGCGCCGTACAACGCCGAGACCGGGCTCTACAACATTCCCGAGGTCAACGTCGAGGTCCCCGAATCCGAGGCGCGCAAGTTCTACAAGCTGGGCGAGGCGCAGCGCCGCCACGCAATCGCGCTCTACAAGCAGTCAGAGAAGACGCAGGGGCAGGCCGAGGATCAGTACGTCAAGGCCGCGACCAAGACGGTTGAGGCCGGCGACGCGGCGCAGGACGCCATGCGCTACGAGCGGGTGCGCGACCTCAACCGGGCGATGGGCGCGGCCCGAGCCAAGGCAGAGAAGGAAGCCGACCGGATCGAGAATTACGTGGACAAGCAGGGCTCCGACTCCATCCGCGAGTCCACCTACAAGGCCGGGGCGCACTTCGGCGTGGTCTACGATTCGATCATGGAGGGGCTGGGGAAGCGGGTGCCGGACGGGCGCACTCCCCGGCTGGGCATCGACGAAGCCCTGCGTATGATCGAACTGGGTGGCGACACGCTCGGCTTCGACCAAGGGCATATCCGCGAACTCTCCGCCCGCCCCCGCCCGCTGGACGACATGCTTCCGTGGGAAGCGGCCAACGTCGAGAATGCGATCCGCGACATCCGTCGGTTGGCCAATCAGGCGAGCAAGACCTACGCCTACGGGAAAGAAATCGAGCGAGCCGGAGAGATCGTCAACATGGACGCGGCGCTCGCCAAGGGCTCGAAGGGTGGGAAGTTCACCACTGGGGAGCGCGCGCCGGGCAAGGAGCAACGCAAGGCGGAGAACGCCAGCGCCGACTCGCTTTGGCGGGTGTACGGCAAGTACGGCGATGATCGGATGCACCAGCTTGACTACGCCCTCAAGCTGGAGTCCGACTTGCAAGGCAAGTTCCTGCCCAAGTTAGAGATCCCCAAAGAACTTCTTGAACTCGCGAAGAAGGACGCCCCGCTTCCCAACTTCGACCGCTCCGACCCCCGGCTCGGCTTCCTCCCCGGCACGGTGAAGCAGCGCGACCTCTGGCGCGCCGCCCGCATGGCGGGAAACACCTCGGGCATGGCTAAGCTCGCCGCCGGGTACGGCGTGGACGAGATGGAGATCGAACGCTGGCTCAAGGAGAACATCAAGAGCAAGGCGGAGTGGGACTTCATCGATCAAGGTTGGCAGACCAACGAGGAACTGTGGTCGCTAGAGTCCGTCGTTCACGCCCAGCGTTCCGGCCTCTCGCCGGTCAAGTTGCAGCCCCGCGAGTGGGTGGTGCGTTTCGAGGACGGATCGGAGAAGACCTACAAGGGAGGCTACGACCCATTCCGCTGGCAACCGTACGGTCGCGGCACGCCACCGCCGGTCAGCGCGCAGGACATCCTCATGGGTATGCGCCGATTCGGGATCGGTGACTCCCCGCATGCGTTCCTCAAGGAGCGCATGGAGAGCTTCTACAACGTCCCCGACATCTCGTGGGCGGCGCTCAAGTCCCACTACAACGCGGTGCTGCACGACATCTCGCACAGCAACTTCGTGCGCGACACGCATCGAATGATCTATGACCCGGCCTTCGAGCGTATGACGCTCAACCGACTGGGCGAGCCGTGGCTCAAGGCGCTGCGCGAGTGGTTGAACGTGACTACGCTGGGGCGGGTGGTCCGCGAGGAGCAGGGCGGCGAGTGGTACAATGCCATGTTCCGCGAGGGCAAGGGGATCGCTGCGGCAGCGGCGTTCAACCTCAACTTCCCGGTGGTCGGCGGACAACTCGCTCACTTCTTGATCGGCAAGTACGGGTTGAATATCCCCTACGAGCACATGACCAAGGGCTTCTCCGCCGCACTCACCCCCGAGGGCTGGAAGGAGGCAGGTGAGTCCCCGGTGGTCGGGTTTCGCTGGGATCGGTACTCGTCCAAGCTCAACCGCATGTGGCAGGAGCAGCTTGGCTACGGGGCCAACCCCTACCGAGACGCCCTCGCCCGCGCCTCGCAGGAAGCCCAGCACCTCATGGACGGCTACCTGACGCGGGGCTTCTACCTCGCTGCCAAGTCCCAAGCGCTGGCCGAGGGCAAGCCACTGGAGGAAGCGATGGTGGCAGGCGACACCGCCGCTCGCCGGGCCATGCCGGCGCTGACCGTCGAGCACGGGAGCCAGATCACTCGAAACCGCACCTACGGCCTGCTGACGATGGTGCGCAACTTCCCCAACACGGTCATCAACATGAAGACGATGATCGATTGGCAGACCCGCGTCAACATCGCGGACGGTGAGAACGCACCGTGGGCTCGCACCAAGCAGATCGGACAGCTCACCGGAATAGCGGCGGGCCTCGGGGTCGGCCTCTACCTGATGGGGCACGGGCGCAAGGAAGGTGAGCGCTGGTGGCAGTACGGGGCGCGCACGGCGCTGACCGAGAGCACCTATGGAGCACCGTTCCTCCACCTCGCCGCGCAGGCCCTCGCCCCGACGCTGGTGGGCGAGGGGGTGGGCAAGGTCAACTGGTTCAACACGCCAATCGGTGACACGCTCGACCGCCTCACGCAGGACGTGGGGAAGCTGGCGCAGCGGGATCGCCCGATGGACAAGAAGATGTGGGACGCGCTCGACGCTCTCGGCCGCGCCTTCGGCGCTCCTCTCCCGCCGCCCATGCTGCGCTCGGCGCAGGGCGCGTACAAGCTGGCCCGCTACCACATGCTCGGGCGAAGCGACTTCTATCGCACCCCGCGCGGTGGCCTGGACGAGGCATCGATCGCCGTTTATGGTGAGCGTCGCGAGAGCACTCCGCTCACCGACGCTCAGAAGCTCATCGGAGGAGCACAATGATCGCACTGCTCGCAGCGCTGCTCGCCGTTATCACCGCTCCTTACACGCCGGCTTCCTACGCCTGCGACGGGAGCACGGCGACGTACCAAGTGACTTTCCCCTATTCGTCCACCAGCGATCTAATGGTGACTTCGACCACGGCCGGGGGCACGGCCACGACGCTGGTGCTCACCACCGACTACACGCTCAACTTCACCAGCACGCAGAGCACCGCGACGCTGACCCTGCTCAGCCCGGCGACCAAGTGCCCCAGTGGGAGCACGCTAAAGATCGCGCGCAATCGAACGCGGACGCAGCCCTACGGGTTCCGCGCGCAGACCAACTACAGCCCGGCACTGCACGAGACTGCCTACGACAGCATCGAGATGCAGGTGCAGGAACTCAGCTTTCTCGGCAGCGCTGACGTGTCGGGCACTGGCGTCATCCCGACGACCTACGGCAGCGCTTCTTTAATCCCAATCCTGACCATCAATTCGGCCGGGAGGGTGACCTCGGGGTCCACCACAGGACTGTCCTTCGCCAACGTCGGTGGCGTCATTGGAACGGGGCAGATGCCCACCAACCTCGTGGAAACTTCGATCACGGCACCTTCCAGCACGACGCTCTCCCTCATCGGCAACGCGGCGGCGACAAGTGGCGTTGCCACCATCCATGACAACTCCACAGCACAAACGAGTGGAACGATCGCGTCTTTTCGTACGGGTGGTGTCGAAAAAGCGATCATTGATTTTAGCGGGAACATCTTCGCTCCCGGTTTCCTTCCCTACACGAACGGCTCTGCGTTCCAAGGCGTCGGGCGCGCAGCGTCGACTAACGGCATCGCGACGATCTTCGACAACGGTACTCCACAGACAACCGGATTGATTGCTTCGTTTCGTACAGGTGCCGTCGAGAAGGCCGCAGTCGATGCCGCCGGATTCGTCTACGGGACGGCTTTCCTTCCCGAGGTCAATGGGAACTCGGCCCGCATCATCGGACAGGTAGGCGTGGCAAGCGGCAACCCAGCGGTCACGCTGGACAACAACGCCGGGCAGTCCAACGGATCGATCGTTTCATTTCGTACTGGCGGGGTGGAGAAGTCCAGCATCTCTATCACAGGGGACTACCTCACGCAGGGTTGGGTGATCGAAAACGCGACGAATGCCTCGCTCGTGCTGGAAGGGAATCGCTCAGCGGCCGACACCAACGCCGACGTGATACTCAATGGCCGGGCCAATCGCACGGCTGGTGCGATCGCATCCTTCCAGAACAACAGCGTTGAAAAATCTCAAGTAGACGCTTTTGGGGTCGTCCACTCTGATGAGCTTGACGCATACCACAGCGGAACACCCCTCACGCTAAAGGGTGCAGCGATCGATGGGTCGTCTGCCGTTGCAACTGTCCTTGACAACATCAATGCGCTCAACACCGCTGGTGCAAAGATCACTTCGTTTCGCAGTGCTGGGTCCGAAAAACTGTTCATCTCCAAAGACGGGTCCATCGGGTTGCAGGGCACCGTGGCCCAGCAAGGCGTGAACGCTTCGATCTCTATCATCGGCAATCGCTCTGCGGCGGACGCCAACGCCGACGTGGTGCTCAACGGGCAGGTCAATCGTACCGCTGGAAAGATCGCTTCGTTCCAGAACAACTCAGTTGAGAAAGCGTCCGTCGCCAACGACGGCACCGCTACGTTCGATCACTTCGTCGCGACCAACGGTCTGCTGACCTCATCCGGGTCCCTTCCCATCGAAGTGCGCAGCCAAGCCAGCACTGGCACTGCCAACGCGAGCGGCGGTTCGATCATTCTCAACACGGCAAACACCCTCAGCACCTTAGGAGATCTGATTGCGTCGTTCCAGAATGCCGGGACGCAGAAGGTGTCCATCGATAAGGACGGACGGATCACCCTCGGCAGTGTCACGTTCGCCAACCTTGGCACTGGGACCACGGCCAACGGCACGCTCGTTTATTGCTCCGACTGCACCATCGGCAACCCGTGCGCTTCTGCCGGCTCGGGAGCCATCGCCAAGCGCATCAACAACGCATGGGTCTGCAACTAACGCTGAGGAGGATCGATGCGAACGCTCGCGCTGCAAGCCTGCACACTGCTCGCGGTCGGGGCGTTCGCCGCCGACGACAACCTCGTCAACCTCATCGTCGCCGGAACGGCAACGGTCGGGGCCATCTTCGCCTTCCAGAAGTGGGTGGAGAGCAAGATCGACCACAAGCTCAACGGGGTCAAACAGTTCTTCAAGATGGAGATGCGCCTGCTCCGCATGGAGCTTGGGCTCAAACTGCGCGAGCACGAGAAGGAGGACAAGCCGTGAATGCCGAGAAGCTGGTCAATGAGCTGATCCGCGACGAAGGCTTGCGCCTCAAAGTCTACTACGACACCAAGGGCATCCCCACCATCGGCATCGGGCGCAACCTCAACGTTGGGATCTCCAAGGAAGAAGCCTACCATCTGTGCCAGAACGACATCGACGCAGTGGAAGCCGACCTCAACACCACCGCACGCTGGTGGCAGCGGCTCGATGAAGTCCGCCAGCGAGTGCTGTTCAACATGTGCTTCAACATGGGGATCGCGCGGCTGATGGGCTTCGAGAAGTTCCTCGGCTACGCCTTCGCCGGCAAGTACGAGGACGCAGCCCGAGAGATGCTGGACTCCGCATGGGCCAAGCAGGTTGGCCCGAGGGCTACTCGCCTCGCGGAGATGATGCGAACCGGAAAGGAGCCGGACGATGTGGCCGTCAATTCGTGATGCGATCGTACTGTTCTTCACCGACAAGGCATATTTCGCCAGCAAGTGGGACAGGTGGGTGGCGAAGGTCCGGGGCTTGCTGATGACCGGCGGGCTCGCCGCTACCATCTACTCCGACCAGCTTTCCGCCGCCATCGGCCGACCGGAGTGGAACAAGAGGATCCAAGTTGCCAGCATCTTGCTGGCCGGCATGTCTCTCATGCTCCGCGCAGGCGACAAGACCCCGGCCGAGGTCAAGGCCCTTGCTGCGTCGATGCGCAAAGACGCTTAGGAGGTTGTTCCGTGGACAGGCTGAGAAGCTACTCAAACTGGATCCTCCTCGCCGTCGCTGCCCTTGCGGTATGGGCTTTGAACCGCGAACACCGTGCGATGACGATTGCGCAGCGGAGTGCCGAAGCCGCTCAGCTTGCGCTGAAGAATCAGATCGTTGAAGGTCAAGAGACGCGGAGGCAGCTTCAAGGCAGCGTTGCTCAACTGCTCGCGGAGAACGCCGACCTTCGTACCGCCTATGATCGAGCCAAGGAAGCCGCGCCCGACGCCCAGCCTGCAAGCGCGACGCAGCTTGACACCGGGCCGCTGAGGGTGCGAAAAGTACCCGCGTCGGCTGGCGTGGTGGTGACGCCCACGCAACCCCCTCCTGCTCAAGCGAAACCCGAGGCTGCGCCAGCCGACACCTGCCTGCTCCAGCCCGACGATACGATCAGCGTCGAAGCGCTGGTGCTGGAACTCGAAACAGATCAACAGAACACCGTGGTGGTCGGCTCGGCCACGGTCTACCGCGACACCCCGGCACCGCGCCTCGCCATCGCCAGCGGGGCGTTCCAGTCGTCCCTCTCCACCTCGCACGAGGTCGCCCCGCCCAGTCCGCCGCGCTGGGGTGCTGAGCTTGTCGGCGCGTGCTTCTCCGCTGGCTGCGGCTACGGGGGCGGCGTGCTCCTCCCACCCTTCCGGGTGCCCCTGTTCGGCTGGCGCGGCGAGGCGCGCGTGGACGCCCTGTTCGCCGGCCCCGCCACGGGCGTGCTGGGCGCGCTTGGTGCCCGGTGGTAACCCGCGCCCGGAAAACGCGCGGGCGGGCCGTTTTTACAGTTCACAGGGCATTTCTGGCGGGGTCCTCGACCCGCCCCGGAGGTCGGTCTTGACGCACCGCGTCGCAGCACCCTTCCTGCTCTCCTTCCTGCTCGCGCAAGCCTTCCCCCCGCAGGCCGTCTCGCCAGTCGGACGACCAACGCAGCAAACCGTGAAGATCGAAGGCTGCAAAGGGCAAGCCGGTTGCATCGCCGTCCCGGTGGACATCGGCGGGACCAGCGTCAGCGCGACCACTACCTGCCACGCCACCAGCGCCGCGCCCACCTACGTGGACGGAACCGACAACCCGGTATCTTGTGATCTGTCAGGGAATGTGCGAACGTCGGGAGGAGGCGGTGGCAGCGGCGGGACCGTGGCGCAGGGCACCGGGGCCGGCGCAGCGTCAAACTATTGGAACGCGCGACTCACCAACGGCACCAGCTTCCTCGACCCAACGCAGATCAGAGCTCTATCCTCGCTCACCGACAGCGTGACCGCCAGCATCACCGGCACGGTAGATGTCAGTGACAGATCAGGTCGATTGCTCGGGCACGTGACGGTGGACAACGCGAGCCTCGCTGTCACCGGCACGTTCTGGCCGACGACGGCAGCGTCCCCGAGCAGCACGAGACTTTCTACTGGAGCGGCGTTCTACGATGCTCGCGATCGTAACTGGACGCTGAGCAGCGTCTCGGACAGTGTGAACGTCGGCAACTTCCCCAGCACCTACGACGTGAGCGACCGGGCTGCACGACTCCTCGGAGTGATCTATGGTTCGCAGGGCCAGCAACTCAAGCAGTCGGCCACCAACTTCAACACCGTGGTTGAACTTGCCGTCGGCTCCGGGCTGGTGGACCCAAGGCAGATCCGCGCGCTGACCTCCAGTGACGTAGTGGACATCTCCGACCGCTCGGCCCGCCTGCTCGGTCATGTGACGGTGGACAATGCGTCGCTCGCAGTGACGGGCACCTTCTGGCAGGCAACCCAGCCAATGAGCAGCACGCAACTTCCCGCCGCACTCGACGGGTCAGGCTTCTTCAAGGTCCACGAGCAGGGCACCGCGAACGTGCTCCTGCAAGCCGGCACCGCTATCGCCGGCAAGTTTGGGATCGACCAAACTACTCCCGGGACCACCAACGGAGTGCAGGTCAACGCCGCACTTCCGGCTGGGTCAAACGTCATCGGCAAGTTCGGGATCGACCAGACGACGCCGGGAACGACGAACGGGGTTCAGGTGAACGCAGCGCTCCCTGCCGGAACAAATGCGATCGGTACGGTGCAGCCGGGCAATACGCAGAACACGACCGCTTGGTACACGGCCACGCTCGACACCGCCCCCGGTGCCGGGACGCTCTCGACCGCCTGCGCTGACCCGGGCTCCGGGTGCACTGGGACTGCCGCCTCCACTCTGACTATGGCCGGCATCGTCGGGGTCGGCGTAAAGATCGTTGGCTCCTCTCTCGTTGGAGATCAGGAAGCTTGCGACATCGCCTACGACAGCGTAACTCCGGTCTGGATACCCAACGCTTGCGCGTGGCACGACCCGACGACCGAGCGGACCTTCACGGGAAAGCTCTCAGCGTTGGCTTCAACGACGGTAAACTACACATTGATCGTAGATTCCGGTGCGAGAGCCGTGCGCATCCGCATGGCCGCGCTCACTTCCGGCACAGCGACGGTGACGTTCTCAGGGACAGCACACTGGGAAAACCTCAGTGCCCTTATGATGGGCGTCCCCGGACAGACGCTCCCACCGGCACATGCCACGGTCGGAGGCCGCGCAACGACGGCAGTCCCAACGGCTGGGTCCGACGGGCAGTCAGTCACCGGCATGTTTGACAAGTTCGGCCGACTGATAACCGCCCCGCAAGGCGATCGCGCACTGGTATCACAGAACACCGTCACCGTCTCCACTACCACCGAGACCACCCTGCTCGCGGCAGTCGCTGCGACTTTCCTTGACTTGACCTACATCAAGTGCTCCAACACCAGCACGACGGCGACGAGGGTGGACATCCGCGACGCGACGGCGGGAACCGTGCGCATGACCATTGCCTGCCCTGCTGCCGTGGGGCCGTGCGAAGGCGAGGTGTTCCAAGTCCCGTGGAAGCAGACAACCGTCAACAATAACTGGACGATCCAGCTTGGCACCGCCGTCACCGACGTGCGCTGCGAAGCGCAAGCGATCCAGAACAAGTAGGAGGCACACATGGGTTTCATCCTCGCAGCCCTGCTCGCGGCCGTTACCACCGTCTTCACCATCCCGACCAAAGCCTACTCGGGCACCGTCCCGGTTCCAGTAACGAGCGTTCCGGTCGGCACCACGGCCGCAGGTGTCTTCCTCGACATCTCGCAGATGACCGACCCGGCCACCTCGTTCGACTGCGAGTTCGATCTGTCCTACGACGGCGGAACAAACTGGGGGCACTGGATGGGCGCGACCCGCCCGGGTGGCCCTGTGCCGCTCGACCGCAACGGCAACCCCATCAACACCGCGTCGTTCAGCGGGCCGCTCCCCGCCACGGCGACGGCGCAGACGCAGATCCGTGGAACCTGCACCATCGTCGGGACCATCACGACGGGCGGAACCGTGATGGTGGCGCAGTGATCGCTGCACTTCTAGCTGCGCTGGCCGTGCAGAGCAGCATGCCGGCGTCGGCGTGCACCACGGGCGTCAAGCCAACCAGCGCGACCGGCTGCACCTTCGTCGGCCAAGGCGTGGCGTCGATCTCGCCCAGCTTCACGAACACCTCGGGGACTTTGCTCGTCTGTGGCGTCTCGATGAACGTGGGCAATAGCTCCGCCTCGCCCACCGGGTTCACCAGCGTGACCTACGGCGGCACGTCGATGGGCACCGCCGACAAGCTGCAAGGCTCAGGAACGACGTTCTGCACGGGCGGCGACACCAACTGCGTGCGCACGGCGTCTTATCACCTGCTCACTCCAAGCACCGGGGCACAGACCCTCGTGGTCACGCCCACGGTCACGTCGAACATCTTCGCCTCGTGCATCTCCTTCACCGGCAACGACACCTCAGCCCCGATCGGCGTCACTAACTCGAACTCCACCGGGAGCGGGGCGGGCATCAGTGTCGCGCTCGCCAGCACCACCTCGGGGAACATCGTGGTGGACATGGCCTCGACCGGAGGGTCGTTCAGCACAAGCACGCAAACGTGGATGGCCGGTGACAACAAGGACGGCACCACCACCGGAAACAACGCATCAAGCTCTCGCGCAACTTCGGCTGGCGGGACCGTCACCATGTCCTACACTGGCGCAACAGACAACTGGGGCATCGTCGCCGTCGAAGTAAAAGCTGCGGCCGCAGCGAGCGGGGTCGTGCCTCACCCGAGGCGAACGCTGAGAGGAGCAGGACAATGATCTGGCTGATTCTGGCAGCGATGGTCGTAGCGGCGGTCTTCTTCCTGATTGGCCGCTACTCGTTCAATCCGATCTCAACCAAGGTTGAGCCACAGAAGCTGCACGCCGACTTCGCGATGGTCAGCACCCTCATCAAGCAGGAGCGCGTGGCGCACGACGCCTACGAGCACGACCGGGTGCACGTCCGCAATCGGCCGGGCTGGCACGACGACCAGCGCGAGGAGGTCGTCGTCCAGCGCGTCATCCGCGAACTCTACAAGCGCGGGTACGAGGCCGACGAGGCAGTGGTTCGTCACATGGTGAAGGGGAGATGACATGGCACTTCGACCCGTTGTACTGATCCCGTTCGGCACCACCTTCAACGTCTCCACCCTGACCACGCTGTTCAACTCGCTGGCGGTGGGTCGGCTGCGCCGCATCCTCGTCACTCTCGACAACCCGAACGCCGCCAACCCGGTGACGCTGTACGTCGATCCTTCGACCGACGGCGTGTCGTGGAACACCAAGCGCCGGCAGTCGGACGTGGCCGACCCCGGTGGCAGCGGGCAGGCCCATATCGAGATCGCCAACCCGAATCAGTACAAGTTCATCCGCGGGTTCGCGCAGACCGACAGCCCGTTTCCAGTGGTCAACGGTGTGACCTTCGAGGTCCGGGGCGAGCCCGAGACGTATGGCGATTACGAGTGGTTGATCCGCAATGGGCTCGCCGTGCCGGGCTAGGGCTTCTCCGGGAGCACGAGCGCGTCGCGGGCCAAGTTGCCGACCTCCACTTCCTGCCCGGCTGGCTTGCCCTGCTCGACGTTGAGCTTGAGCAGGAGATCGGTGAGCAATTCGCGCGCGTCCTTGTCATAAGCGATCGCCAAGAGCGCCTCGGCCAGCTTGCGGGCCATCTCCCCCGCGCCCTCTGCTCTTTGGATATTCCGGTTGTCGGGCCGGGCAGTCGCTTGGAAGACGTTCCACTGATCGGCTAGCTTGTTGTAGATCTGTTGAAGATGCTCATGCTTGGAGCGCCACATGCCGGCTTCGCCACGCCAGTAAGCCACCTCACGTCGAAGATCATCTTCTACTTGGTCTTGAAACTTGCGAACTTGCAGGTCAATGGAGGGGGGGAGTGCTCTCGGGCTCATGGTAGGGCTCCTGTCTGAGGACGAACAGCAAGAGGCTGTACTCGCGTGACTTGGGGAAAGTGCAGAGATCGGTCATGGCGAAACGAAGTCGCTCGGTGTCTTCCAAGATGCCGTCCACCAGCATCTCAGCCAGCTTCTCCTTAGCGAACTTATGCAAGTTCTGGTCATGGCTCGGATTGTAGTCCTTGTCGAACCCGACCATGAACTTGCACTCCGCCGTCGAGATCCAACGCTGAGACCAGATGTCCAGCTTCCTGCGCCGCTCCACGTAGTCATCGGACATGATGACTTCGAGCAATTCTTCCGCCGCTTTCGGCGTCACAGGAACCTCAGCATCAGGCCCACGTTGGGAGTCTCCACGAATACAACGGGAAGGACCACGGCATCACGCCACGGCGCGGGGAGCAGCCAGAACCCGAGCGCAACGCCCGCCATCGACAGCCCCGCAGCCCCGCAAACCTTGGCAGCGCTGGGCCGTCTCCCGAGAAGCGGGTTGTCCTCGACCCTCATCGGGTCGCGAAGCGCGTGGACCGTCAGTGCGGCGTCGGCTGCTATCAGCGCCTCGGCCGCGACGAACATGGACACCTCCACAGGCGAAGGCCCTGCGGCTTTCGCTTGCAGTGGGAGTGCCAAGAATAGGATCAGCCATTTCATTTCTGCGGCTCCTCTGGTGCCTCTCGGGCTAGAGCGGCGTCGATACGAGCGGCGAGGTCGCGCTCCATTCGCGTGTTGCCCAAGTTCATCCGCGCTTCCCGCAGCAGCGCAGCGAGGGAGGCGGACGAGGCGGCACCACCGGCCACCCCAACTTCGACGTTCCCTTCGGCTTCAGCTTTTCTACGCCACCATTCTTTGCTGCGCTTAGGAACAGGGGGCGAGCCCGAGGAGCACCGCGCGGGCTCTGCGAGGGCATCGCGCGCGGCCTGCTCGGCGCAGGTGTTCTGCCCGTGCACGAAACGAAGCGCGTCCGCGGCGTCAGACAGTGCCTTGCGGAGTCCGCGCACCTCGGCAGCGCTGGGTTCGAGGGAGCCGTCCAGCGTCGCGGCCCACGCGCCTCTTTGTCACGAGGGTCCGTCATTGCGAATCCTTTGCGAGCGCGCGGATCGCGTCCGCCAGCTTTTCGGCCTGGAGCGTCAGCGCTCCCCACATCTGCGAGCGCGGGGGCTCGTCCATCGATTCGCCGCCGATGTTACGCTGCGCCGCCGCATCGCACAGTCGGGCTGCTTCCTCCAGCGCAGTCGCCCTCGCTTCACCGGCTCGCACCTTTTCGCGCTCGTACCCAATCGCCAGGCATTGCCGCGTGTAGCCGGGGCACTTCTCCCGACCGCACGCAGGGCACGTCTGTCCAGGCGCGGGTGCGAGGGGCGCAGCCCCTATGCCCTCAGATTCACTCGCAGATCCCGCCGCAGCCGCCGCGTGCTCGCTCCGGGAGGCGGCGACACCGTGCACCGGGCACCCGGAATCGTATCCGCGTGGGCAAGTACACCCCGCCGGCTCCCCGCGCCCCTCGGGCTCGGCGGCGGCTTGCCAGTACAGGCAATCTGGCCGGTATTCATGCGGGCCGTTCGGGTGGGCCTGCTTGATCCATCGCACGCACGTACCGAGGCGCGCTCCCTCTCCTTCATTCGCCATCGCTGGACTCCTTCATGTGTACGCCGCCTTCAGTGCGTTGAGCAACGCCCGCTGAGTCTTGTCCTTCTTCTTCAGCATTCCCATCACCACTTCATCGATCGTGTTCTTCGCCACCACGTGGTGGACGAACACCCGGCCCTCCTGCCCCTGCCGCCACACCCGTCGGATGAACTGCTCGTAGACTTCGAGGTCCCACGTGATGCTGTGCCAGATAACCGCCGCCTTGGTCCCCTGCAAGTTCAATCCGTGGGCAACCGACTGAGGCTGGGCCAGCAGTACAGGGATCTTCCCCGCGTTCCAGAGAGCCTCGATGGCCGCGAACTTAGCCGCTCCAACACCACCTCCAATCCACGGTGTGTTAGGGCCAAACCGGCGCAGTAACCTATCCCGGTCGTGTTCGTACTCGTACGCCACCAGAGCGGGCGTGCCTTGTAGTTCTTCCACGATCTCTTCCACGGCGTCCGTCTTCGCGTCGTGCAGGTCATAGACACCGCGAGCACCGAGGTCTTTACGCTCCTCCGACCCATAAAGCCCTCCGTTGGCGATCTGCCTGCACTTGTTGGAAACTGAAGCCGCGTTGACCGCCACCACGGTGTCCTGCTCAAGCTCAGCGATCATGTAGGATTCCATCTTGTTGTACACCTTGCGCGCGTCCTCGGACAGTTCGACTTCTCGAATCAGCGGCTCGTCAGAAAAGCCGCACGCGCCGACGAGTTCCGGCAGCTTGAGATAGTCCCGGGCATCCAACCGTTGCACCAGCGGCGCGAGCTTGGCGTAGATCTGTCCTTCTGCTCCGTAGTTGGGCACGTAGTTGAACCCGTCATAGCAGGAGAAGTAGTTGGATCTATAATGCGTGATGTAGCGCCCCAGCGAGGTCCCCAAGTCCAAGATGTAGATCTGACCAAACAGGTCCAACAGCCCGTTGGGGGCGGGCGAGCCGGTGAGGATATACCTGCGCCCGAACTTCTCCAGCATGGGACGCAGCATCTTGAACCGCTCGGTGTCGGTGTGCTTGAAGCGAGTGGACTCATCCACGCACAAGATGTCCCAGTAGTCCGAGGGATCGTCCACCGTCCGCGCCAACCACTTCAGACCCTCCGGGTTGATGACGTGGATCTTCACGTCCGGGTCGTTGAGCACCGAGGACTTCATCGGCCCGTGCAGGATACCGCACTTCAAGTGTCGGGTGTGGTCCCACTTCTTGATCTCAGCAGGCCACGTCATGTACATCGGGCGCAGGGGCGTGACCACCAGCATGCGCCGAGCCATCTTCTGCTCCAAGAGAATCTTGAAGGCGCTCAGCATCGTGACCGTCTTCCCCAGCCCCGGGTCCCAAAACAGGCCCATGCAAGGGTTGGAGACTACGGCCGCGATCCCTTTCTTCTCGTAGTCGTGCGGTGCGAACTTCATCCACCCTCCTATCTCTTGCCGTAGTAATCGATGATGCGCTTGCCAGCCTCCACGTTGTCAACCACGTAGTGGCTGTACTCGGCTTCCTCCAACTCCTTCTTCTTATGCGCTTGTAATGGCGTTAGATCCTTATTCGGAGCTTTGAACTCCATGAAGAAGCACTTGCTCTTGCCGGGAAAGAAGATCACGTCCGGCCAGCCGCTCGACACGAAGTAGCGCCCGACCTCGTTCTTCTTGTAGAGGACTCCTCGTGACTTGGCGTACTTCAACACCTTATCTTGGATCTTACCTTCGGGTCCCCTAGCCACGCACCACCTCCTCCAGCGCGTCGCGCGCCCGCTCGTACGCCCCCGGAGCGTTCCACGCCCGGCACCGCCCGCTGGGGTGTGGGAGAACTAACACCGGGCCGAAGTCATCGGCGGTGTATCTGTGGTACTCGAACGGTTTGATGAAGTGCACGTCGAACGCTCTGGCGACCTTGCTGCCAAGTAAGATCTTCACATTCGGCCGGTACAACTGCCACAAGCCGTTGGCTCTGCGTCTCGCCTCGACCGCGTTCCACTCCCCGGTGCACAGGTTGTAGCGGAGGAAGGCGAGGAGGTACTGCCTCGGGTCCATGCCGAAGACCTTCACGCACAGCCGGTGCCCCGCGCTGCCGGCCGGCTCGGGCAGCAGCGCGTTGGCCGGCCTGCTGCCGTAGGGGTTGTCCTCCCCGACGAGCACGGGCGGGTGAGTCAGGCTGCCGCCCCAATGTCTGATCTTAGCCATACTTGCACGGCCCTCCGTTCGCCTTCCTGAAGTCGCAGTAGTTGCAGTACGGCCCCGCGCGCGGCCCCAGCACCGTGTCGTTCATCATCGCTTCGATCTTCTCCTCCCACTTCGCCCGAGCCTCGGGGAAGTCTTTCCGGGTGAGCACCGGCAGGCGCTTGAACGGGTCGGCCAGCTTGGGTGGGGCGTCGAGGAAGGCCATCTCCGCCGTGACCGACTCCAGTTCCGGGTGCGTGGCGATCACAACCAACTGATAGGCCCGCATGCTGTCGTGGTACTCGGCCTTCTCTCTGATCACGCCCTTGCTCTTGTCGATGTTCCCCGACTTCCAATCGATGATGCGACCGATCTTCTTCGCAATGACCAAGACATCCAGCTTGAGCCGGCCCCACACTCCCTTGGCCCACTTGCCCTTCGCTGGGTCTTCTTCAAGGCGCTTCCAGTTGCGGTCGATGACGATGTACTCCTGCGTGGACACACCCTTCGCCTTGCGCAGCTTCTTGGCAAGCGCTTCGATCTCTGGATGACGGATTGCCTCCACCAGCGACTCGCTATGAGCGGCGTCCTCGCGCGGGGCTGTCTTGAGGTTCGTCTTCGACAGGTGCAGCGTCAGCGCCGCGTCCAGCCGGTTCCCCCGCTCCAGTGGCACGCGCTCTGGCTGGGGCTGGTCGCAGGAGTCGCACGTCACCGGCGCGCCGTCGAACCCGCCCGAGAGCCTGCCCTTCTTGCACACCGGGCAGAGCTTGAGGATGTCCTCGTACTTGACCTTGGCCGGGCACTCCTTCCACTTGGCGAAGCGGCTCGGGGTCCACGTTGAGATCTTGAGGACGCTCATGGCTTTTCCAATCCGACAGCCCGCAGAATGTCGAGGGTAGTGAATGAGTGCATTCCGCTCACGCCCATATAGCGTTCGATCGCAGCTTTGATGCGGAGTCGCTCGGTCAGCACTGGGTTCCTGTCGGCAAACTCTGCCTTGAGCTTTCTGTTCTCCTCGATGAGTGCCCGCACGCTCTCGTCCCGGTCGGGAGAGCGCGCCTCGTAGCCCTCCGCCCAGCCGGCCTTGCGAGCCTCCAGCGCGATCTGTACCGCAAACTTTGCCAGCATCGGCTCCGTCAGTTTGATACTCATGGCGTCCCCTTGACCGGACCGCCCCGGAACATCGAGGGGAAGCGCTGCGCGTTATCCGGGTCGCTCTCCGGTGACGGACGGTCATCCAGCATGTCGCGGATTTTGATGGCCGTCTCCATGTTGCCCTTCGCCGTGAGTTCCGTGCAGAGTTGGTTGACCCGCGCACGCAAGGTCTGCTGCTGCTCGTTGAGCACGGCGAGGTACTTTCCCTTTGCGTTCCTCTCTGCGATCCTCCCGACTTCTTGGAAAGCACCGGCCAGCTTCACGAACTCCGCCGTTGAGATTCTCATATCTTCTCTCCCCAGTTGGTCCGCACGTCCGCGTCCGTCCTCCACGGCACGTCGAGCGGGATGGACTCCAACACCTCGCGAAGGATCTTGATTTGCTGATTGATGATCTTCTTCGGTGCGCTGATGTTTATCTCGTCGTGCACCGTGCACAGCACCCGGGCCTCGCGCTTGGGGTGCTGGTCGTACGCGATCATCGCCATCTTCAGGCAGTCGGCCCCCGAGGGCTGCACGAGGTAGTTCAGTGCCGTGTACTCGAAGGTAATCATCTGCCCCTTGCGCGCGCCCTTGGTGGCCACCCCGGGCGGCTTGCAGCGGTACAGCCGGCCCCCGAGGGTGCGGATGGGCTCGTCGGCGCGGTACATGTCGCTGAGGCGCTTGGTGAGGCGCACCACGCCCGGGAGCCCCGCCCGCCAGTCGCGCATGATGCGCCCCGCCGCCTCGTAGGCCGCGCAGTTCTCCTCCTTGTGGCGGCAGTCCAGCCGGCACCCGGCCTTCTTGTCCAGCCGCAGCATGGGGTGCGTAACCAACCCCTCGCGACCGCCCCCGTAGAACTGGCGCAGGTTGACGTGCTTGATGACCTCGCGCAGGTAGTTCTGCCCGGAGTTCTTATTGATCAGGTCGGTGCAGAACTGGTGGATGTCGATGTCCGGGTTCTCGCAGTAAGCCCCGGCCAACTCCGCGTCCTCGTAGTGGGCGGTCAGCCGGATCTCCTGCTGCTTCACGTCCACGTGCCCGAACAAGTGCCCCTCGTCGGGGAGGATATACTTGCGAGCCAGCGGCAGTTGAGGGAGTCCGATCTTCTTGCGGATAGCCTCGTCGTCGGCTACGAGGTAGTCCACCGTCTTCCCACTGGTGGGATTCTTGATGATGTTCCCCAGCTTGGAGCAAGTGATGCGGCCCGAGCGCGCCCCGCCGCCGCCCTCCCGGTCGGAGCGAATCTGCTGCCAGATCGTCCACGCCCGCCCGTCGCGCAGCCACGGCTCGATGTTCTGGCTGAGCACGTAGCTGACGATGTTCATGTAAACCAGCGCCCTGTAAACATCTGGATCGGAAAAGAACTCCTTGGTCAGACGGTTCTTGCTCACGCTGTCCCGGCCGGTGGGCGTCTTGGGGAAGACCTTGACGACCTTCGACTTGCGCAGCGCCGCCGCCACCTCGTCGTCCGAGTCCCAGTTGATGCCAGCCGGGGCCTTGAGGCGCTTGCGCAACCACGCTCGCACGGTGTCGAGCGCGTCGCGGTAAATGATACTGTCTTTGTCCAGCAATTCCTCGTCCACCCGCAGACCAATTCGCTCGTTGGCGAGCAGGAGAGATGAGATCTTCTTCTCGCGCTCGTAGGCTTCCACCATCCCGTCGCGCTTGATGACCTTCATGTCGTGGTCCCACAGCCCCTTGGAGCGGGTCAGGTCTCCGATGGCGTAGGCGGCGACCAGCGACCCCGGGGCCTTGCTGATGTACGCCCCCGCGTCCTTCTGGTACTTGCCACTTTTCTTTTGGATCCACTTGTGGGCATGGAGCCACTCGAAGACGGCATCCTGCTCCTCGGGCGGCTCTCCCAGCACCCGCTCCGCGCTGGGCTTGAGCGAGAGGCTGGGTGCGTGGGGGTCCACGAGGAACCGCGACCAGAGCGAGTCGTCGATCTTTTCGTCGGGCAACTTGACGCCCATGTGCGTCTCGCTCACGTCACAGTCGAACTTGGCGAGGTTGTGCCCCAAGATACTCTGGCACTGCTTCGCCGCCCGCAGCGCGTTCTCCGCTACGCCCTTGGGATCGCCGTTGCGCTTGGAAAGCTTGCCGGCCCTGAGCACGTAGATGCCGTTCTCAGAGTCGTGCCCCCACGCCGCGTAGGTGAGCAGCTGGCCGGGGATGGAGAACGCCAACCCCACCGGCCGGGGCGGGTACTTGGGCCTGCCCTCGATGGCCTCGGTCTCGAAGTCGAGGATCGCTTGTTTCATATGCCCTCCTGCGTGAATCGGCGGGTGCCGGATTGGTGGTCCGGCCGTTCCTAGCCCGGTGCGTTCCGGCACCCGCCGAACTTATCAACCGCCGAACAGACCCTTGATGATGTCGATGATGATCGGAACTGGGTCGAACATGACGCCCGTCACCTCCCTTCCCGCGCGATCCCTGCGTTGCACCAGAACATCACCTCTTCCAGCTTGGTGAGAGCGAGGCTCTGCTCCCGCCCGTCGGGCACGTGGAACGCGATCCACTCCGCCAGCCCGAGGCAGCGAATGCGCGCCCCGGTATGGTTGGCGATGCGGTCCTCGTCCGGTGTTTCGTCGGCCTTGATCGGTGGGTGGTGCGAGAACCGCCTGTCCAGTTCTTCCTGCGTGACCTTGGCCATGCGCTGCTCCTCCTTCATTGCGAGAAAGGTTCTCGGCTTCGCGTCGTCACCGAAGCTGATGCAGCCTGCGTCTCGCATCGCGATCCTCTTTGTAAGATACCGCGAGCGCCACCAGCACGGCCACTCCGAGCAGCACGAGAAAGAGCACCAGCCCACCCCAAAACGGGGCGAGCACCCACCACCACGACCAGCCGATGACGTGGCACAACTTCAGCACCACGAACGCCACGCCGAGTAGACCGACCGCGCTGACCCCGCCGCCCGTTGCTGTTTGACTCGCCTCGCTCATCGCCGGCCCTTCGGAGCGCCCTGCCCCTTGACCGGCTTCTGGTCCTTCTGCTCCTGCCCGTCGGCCCCCAAGTCGGGGAACGGCTGGGTCATCTGCTGGAGAGCGAGCGGCCCGCGCGAGATGATCCACGGCATCACCTGCCGGGGTACGAGATCCACGAACTCGAACTTCAGTTCGTGACCCTTGGCCCCCGGGCGCATCTGGCAGCGCACCCGGGTCAGCGCCTCGCGGAAGTTGGCGTGCGGGGTGAGGTCGTTGAGCGAGGTGAGGTAGTCCCCGAAGTTCCCGATGCTGGCGGCGGGGATGTCCAGTTGGTAGCAGGAGACCTTCTTGATCGTCTCGCTGTCCTTCCCCACCACGTCATGCTGGAGGGCCACCATCACCCGAGGCTTGTCGGTGCAGCGCTTGCCCTTTCCGATCCGCGCGGTGCGGAACTGGTTGTGCGGGCAAGACCCATCGCGCCCCGGCATCCCGCACGGGGAGGTCCCGTCGGTCTGCTTGTTCTGCGGGCTGCGGCAGTTGGGGTGGGCCACCAGCCCCTCCTCCTTCGAGCCGAGCGCGTAGCAGTCGGGCGTCGCCGCCTTGCCCTGCACGTACTCGTGCTCGTAGTACTGCTTCGACCACGCCGTCTCGATCATGGCAACTTCGATTTCCTGCCCGATCTCGGCGTCGTCCACCTTGAAGGTCAGGTTCCCCTTCTTGTCGGTGTCCACGGTGATGCGCTGCACGCCCGACTTGAACTTCGCCTTGTCGTCGCGGGCCTGCTCGCGCAGGGTTTTCTCCCAGTCTTCTTCGACGCGTGGTTCCGCGATCGGTGCCGCGTTCCTCACTGCCAGTTCTTTGCCCTTGGCCATGCGCTCTCCTACTCGGCGTCGCCGAGCTTCAGTGTAACGACGTGGAACTTCTTCACCCCGGGGATCGCCACCTTGGCGTCCCACCGCTCCTGACAGGCCCGTTCCCCGAGCCTCTTCTGGAGCAGGTCGAACTCCCCGGTCTTCTTGATGTGGGCGTAGATCTTCTCCCAGTCCTCGGCCTGCGGCACGTCCTTTACTGCCAGCCGGGCGGTCCCCGCCTTGGTCTTGACCTCCCTGAGATCGGCCTTGTCGAAGGTGTCGAGCACGAAGTCCTTCAGCGCCTTCTCCTCCGCGCCGAGGGCCGCGCACTTCGATTCCAGTTCCTTGCGTTGATCACGCAGCTTGATCCCTGCTTCGATCAACTCGACAAGCTGTTTGGGTCCCTTCTTGATGCTGCGCCAAGACTGCCACGCCTTGGGCACGTCCCTCTCCTGTGGCATTGCCATGCTCCTTGGTCTGCGTCACGTGTATACAACGGGCCGGGAGACTACCCCGGCCCGGGTGCTGCGGTCCAGCGCTTACGCCGCCTTCTTCGCCTCGCTCTTGCCCTTCGCCTTGCTGGCCTTCGCCTTGCCCTTCTTCGCCGGCTTGGTGTGGTGCGCGGTGTAGCGCGTGAGCGCCGCCAACCGGGTTGCCGCCGTCCGACGAACGAACTGATCAGCCTCCTTGCCCTTGATGTCGCGGTCCTTCAGATACTTCTTGAGGAACGCCTCCGCCTGCTCGTCCGTCATCCGCGTGCGCTGCACTTCTGCTTTCTTGGTCATGTGTGACCTCCTGATTATGTGATTAACAAGTCACATAATCTACGTCAAGCTGAACCGCTGTTCAGGTTAGATCTTGTCGTCCAGTTCGAGCAGGAACAGGACGCAGCAGGCGGCGTGCGCAAGGTGAGGCAGGCCCCACTCCGGGTCCAGCTTCTCGCCAAGCCACCACTTGGTTAGGTGCCCGATCGCCGCCCTGAAATAGCGCCAGCGCCAGCCCTCGACCTTGCGCCAGTTGTCGGGGGCGTACTTCACCGCGCCGCGCGTCAGGACTTCCGCGACTTGCCCGAGCCCGGCGAAGGGGAGGAGGTCCCAGCGGGTCTTGCCGAAGTCATCCTTGCGACCTTCACTCATTTCTCCTCCAGTTTAACTAGATCCCTCACCGGCGGGCACTGCCCCGGCTTGTGGGGTGGATGGTTGCGGTCGCAGGAGATGCACTGTACCGTTACGCAGATGCAGTAGCCATGTCGGTGCATCCGTGCGCACTCGGGGTGGATGTTCTCAGGTTTCTTCTGGATCATACACGCAGTCCTTGGAGTTCTTGTCGTCCCGGAAGCGCTTGAACTGCGGACTGCGGAAGGCCCCGGTCGGTTCGCGCCCGAAGTGCTGGATCTCGATAACCTTACCAACGTACTTCTTCGGATTCATGGTCATCTGGTTCATCAGGGCGTCAGTAAAGCCACGGCAAGTGCCATACTCAATCAGTTCAACTTGACTCTTGGTGCCCGGAGGGCGGGTGTAAACGTACTGACTGAATTTGATCGCACCAACCGACCCCACGTACTTCCCCTTGCCCGGCTCGAAGCCGGTGACCACGACATCAGCGGTCCACGTACCCTTGACCTTCACCCACAGCTTCTCGTCCCCGTAGGTGTGGTCAAGGCGCTTGAGCACCACGCCCTCCTCGCCCTGCTTGAGGAGGGTCTGGAAATACTTCTCCTTGTTGGAGCCACGGATCTGCTCGGCCTGCGTGGCGTACTTGTTCTTCCACGTGCCGAGAGCGTCGAGCACGTACACCCGCCTGCGTTCCAGCGACTCGCCGCGCACGTCCGTGCCCTTGTACCACAGGCAGTCGAAGACCATGTACTCCAGCCAGCCGTGCCGCTTCTGGAGTTCGATCGCTCGCTCGGGGTCGCTGCCCATGATGCTGGTCACGTACTTGGACTTTCCGCCCGGCAGCTTCTTCGCCCACGGTGCGACGATCTCACCGTCGAGCACGGTGCCGGTCAGTGCAACAAGTGTCGACCGTTTCGCGTACGGCTCCGCTGCTCCCGACAAATGGGGGAGGTTGCCGGTCTTTTCCACGAACCCGGTGCCGTCCACCGATTCCCTCGTGCCGGTGAACCGCACCGCTCCCATCGAGCAGAACTGTGCGATCCTGCGGTCCCCGTCGTACTTGACTTCCCCCACCCAATTGGGGTCAGTCCACATGTCCGGGTCCAGCTTACCCCGCGCCTTCTGTGGTTTGATCTGTTGGAACTTCCACGTCATGTCCCCTCCTTCACCCACGTGTAGCAGTCGAAGCAACGGCCGTCTCTGCAATCAGGGCAGGGAATTACACCCCAAAACACGCACCAGCACATATGGGACTCACCCTCGTGGTGCATCTCATACCAACCAGCGTAGACAGGCACACCATTGTCCGTGTAATAGATAATAAAATCACCGTCATCATCAACACCGAGGATCGTATGAATGGTGCCATCTTCGCAGTCGCGAATGCGGCGACCGACGAAGGTGCTCTTTGCCTTCTCAGGTGCGAGAGTTGTCGTCACGACACATCTCCTGTATTTCCCGTAAGATCTTCTCCAGCCTCGGAACGATGCCGGCTGACTTGAACTGAATGGCCCTCAGCCCCTCGCGCACCTTCTCAGCAATCGGCTCCAGCCGCACGGCTACAGCCCGCCGCGTCTCGTCCGCCGCCCGCTGGCGCAGCGCTTCCTCCCAGTTGGGGTGGTCCCGCAGCGGCGCGCAGCAGCGCACCGCCCGCCCGTCCTCGGACACCAGCGCGTCGCACTTGTCCGGGTAGAACGGGGCGGGCGTGAAGTCATGCGTCAGCACTCGCACTCCTCCGCCATTGCGATCATCAAGATGCACATCGACAGCGCGTCCTCGACCGTGTACGCCGCACACGTCCGGTCATCGCAGGTTCGCGCCGAACGCAGATAGGCGTGCTCCGCCCACGCCTGTGCGCTGGCGAGCATCTGGTCTTTGAGTGTCATTTCACCCCTCCCGCAGTCTTCGGATTGAAGAAGCTGTTGTAATGTTCCCTGATCTCCTTGCGATTCGCCTGCTCCCACTTCACCACGTTGCGAATGGCGTACAGGCGATGCACCCCGGTCGCCGTTCCCACCGGCCCGCCACCGTTCACCTGCCGAAAGCCCGCCGCCTGCAAGGCGCGGCCGAGGCTGGCGTAGTCGTCACGCGGCCCGCCTCGCCCGTTGGGGTCGCAGGCGTGAAACAGTTGCTCGGAGGTAAACAGGTCGCAGCCCTCCGCCACGCTCGCCCCCAGCGCCCGCAGCGCGTGCACCGGGTCCTCCTGCAATTTCATAATCCAGTGGCCGATGCGATCCTTGCCTGATTGCACCATCATCAACTTGCTCTCCGTGTCGGGCGGGGACTCTCGCGGGTTGAACCCGCGCAGGTCGAGGCGCAAGAGGTGATCCATCAGATAGGCTGGCCCATCGCCGTGCAGCCATTTGTGGCACCACTCGTACTTGGCCCGCTCAGCCGGGCCATGGTGGATCGCATGGATGAGGTAGCGCTTGTCGCCGTCCTCAAGCTGCACGGCATCGGGGTGGTTGGAGAGGAGCAGCATGTTGAGATGATTCTCGATGTCGTACTCGGGCTTGTGCTTTTCGTTGATCCTAAACATCGGAGATGTGATGATGTGCTTCATGTAGTCAGCGTCGCGCCGGTGGTTGACAGTGAACTCCTCGCCCACCACGAACTGCTTGTTCGCTGCCCACGAGTTGAAGCCGGTCTGAAGTTCGCGCCCCTGCACGATGATGCCGTTCTCCCCATAGATCTTTTGCAGGGCGATGCCGACCATGCTCTTGCCGATACGCTTGAGCCTGCTCCACAGCAACACCGCCGCGAACATCTTCGCCCCGGGGTGCTGAATGGGGTAGGCGCACCACTGCTCGAAGTACCGACGCGCCTTCTTGTCGTTGGGAAAGAGGAAGTCGAGCAGCCACGTCCACGGACGCACGTCGCCTTTCTTCGGTTTGACACCCCAATCGTTCCACAGGTTCCAGCAGTCGTTGATGATCCTTCCCTCGCCCGGTTCGTACACCACGTCCCAAAGCTCAGAGCGGTGCTCCCACTCCATCCAGCGCTTGGCGAGCGGGGCCTTCTCCAGCACCACGTGCTTGTTCTTCCCTGACCCCTTCTCGATCGATTGCATGTAGAAGCGATTCCCGTAGAGGTGCCGCACGAACGGGTCGGGGTACATAAGGAGACTGCTGCTCCGCTCGACCACCGCATTGATCTTCTTGATGTAAGCCACCTCGGAGTTTATCTCCCACAGCGCGCTCGCCTCCGGGTAGGGCTCCGCCTTGTCGAACAGAGCAGCGAACGCTTTGACCCCGTGCTTGACGATGAAGTCGTCCACTCCCTTGTCGGGGCCGGGTGGGATACTGATGTACGAGATCAACGCACCTTCTGCGAGCAAGCGCTGGGAGAAGCGAAGCTGCGCCGCCATTACATCGGGGTTCTCCAGCAGATCGTTATCCCACACCACGTAGACAACCCGCTCGCGCCAGTCGAACTCCTTGAGGCTGGGCAGCAAGTCCACCCCGCGCTTGCCCGACATGAATGAGTAGACTCCGCCCAGCCCCATCATCGGGATCTTGTTGACGCAGGCGCACGCCGCCTTCAACTCGCCCTCGGTCACTGCGACCGCGACCTTGGGGTTCTCCGCGATCTTTCGCCAGTCGTGAATGGGCGGGTAGTAGACCTCTTGCAGGACCGGGAGTTGATCGTAGCGTTGCGGTTTCTTGGCGATGCCTGCCGCACCGGGTAGCTTCTCCAAGTAGCGCACGCGAAAGAACTTGGTCTGCTTCCCGTCGAGATCGAAGTAGGGAATGTGGAGCGCTCCCGCCTCGTGGAACCTCGCCCCCAGCCGCTTGACCTCAGCGGCGGAGATAGCGCGGAAGCCAAGGCGACGAGCATGGCCATCAGACAACCCGGACGATTGCCACTTGGACTGCGCAAGCTGTTTGATCGTCCGGGCGTCTACCTCAGCGAGTGCCCGCGCCACTGGCGCGCTCCGGGTGCTTGATGATCAACTGCCGAAGGTAAGTCGCGAGCGGCAGCACGGCGCTCGCCGCCTCCCGTCTCAGGTTCTCCATCTCCTCCTTGGAGAAGTTCAGGAGTGTGCGGTAGCTGTACTTCGTCCGGGGCCGAGGGGCGTTCCAGCGGGGTCGGGGCATGGTCGAGCAGTGGACACTGCCCGCGCGTGGACTGTCAACTATCAGAAAATAAGCCAGTGGGGTCAGAGTTCTGGCCGTCCGACCGTGGTCGGTGTAGGACAATAGCACTCACCTCCTCTCGCTGGGCCTGCCCGCTTGGTGCGTTGCGTCAGGCTCAAGCTCGTAGATCCGATCGATCGCACGCGCTTGGTCAGCGCGCGTGACGAGAAAAGCGTGCGCGTCGGAGTGCCAGCCGAACACGGTGGCGAGGTGGTCGAGGATGTCCGCAACCTCCGCGAACGTGGTCCTGCCGTCCTCGCTCCGAGGGACATCGAGGGTGTACCGTACGATCGCCATTAATCAAAGCCCTCCTTCTTCGCCAGCTTGCCCGAGCTGGCAGGATCAAGATGCAACCGAATCTTTTGCTTCACAACGTCACCCACTTTCCCTGTGCCTCGCACAGTTCGACTGTCTTGAACTCGGAGTACGGCACCGGGGTCAGACAGACGCGCCAGAACGCAGGGCCGTACTTGATGCCCGTCCACTCGATCTCCTCGGCCATCTCCTGCGCTCGCCGCATCAAGTGCGCTGCCCACTCGGGGGCGCACAGGTCCGCGTACTGCGCGAACGTCGGAAAGATCTGCGCTAGATGCACCTTCGTCGTGTAATGCCAGATCATCTTCCCTCCTTCAGAGCCCAAGCGTACACCGCCCGGGCGGCGTAGTACACGAACGTCCGGCGAGAGTCGTGCTCAAAGGCCCACGCGGCAAGCTCGCAGCACTCCACGAGGTAGCCTCGCCAGTCGCGCCGCTCCTCGGCGGTCATCGCTCCCTGCACGCGCTGGGCCAACGTCTCCCCGCGCCGCAAGTTCCTCTCGATCTCCACGCGATTCTCGTACTCGCTGCGCAGGCCCCGCACCACGTTGCCGCGCGACTCGTGCCACGTCAGCACTGCTTTGAAGTGCGTTGCGCAGTACAAACGATCTTCAAAAGTGTACAGCTTGGCTCTAACCGGGCCGACGCCGGGGAGGTGACAGGTGTGGCACCGCCTCAGTTGGATCATGCGACCCTCCTCCACGAGGTCTTTTGTCGCACGCTGGGGAAGGCGCTCCGCCGCAACACGGCGGGAACCTCCTTGAGACCCGCCCGCATCGCCGCCGCCAGCCGGTGGTGCCCGTTGGTGAGCAGATACTTACGCCCGCGCAGGGTCCAGCCACGATCCAAAGCGCAGCGAACGCAAAGGGCATTGAGGCCCGCACACTTCGCTAGCGGCCACACTTGGATGGGCGGCACTCCCCTCCCGCCCTTGAACGACTGTGAGATCGTGCTCACGTAAGTACGGTTATACATCAGATTGGCATTCGACCGCATCGCCTGCCGACTGTACTCGTACGGCAGCACCTCGCGCACCTTTACGAAGAACACTTTCACGACGCCCTCCTTTACGACTGGTCGGAGTTACCGAGTTCAATGAGGTCGGCCAGTGGCAGGCACGCGCCGCACTCCATGCACTCGTTTTCATTTTCCCTCCCTAGTCCATGTCCAACAGCGAGAACCGCTTCAACGTCTCGTCCAGCTTCTCGATCGGTTTGGTCGCGTCCGCGACCGCCTTGGTGGGGGCGTTGCTGTTCCAGCACGCGCCGCAGGTGTTGGGGTGCTCGGTGCTGGGGATCTCGATGGGTCGTTTGCAGCGCACGCAGCGCTTGGGCTCCGCCGCTGGCGGCGTCACGCGCGGCGGCATGGGGATCTTCTGCGCTGCCAGTATCGCGTTGGTCCGCTCGCGCTCCGCGACTTCCTTGCGCCGCTCTGCCTCGGCGCGCTCGCGGGCCGCGCGCTCCTCGTGGATGCGCTCCTGCTCGCGCCTCTCCTGCTCTGCTTTCTGCGCCTGCTCCGCGAGCAGGGCCACTCGACCGACCTCTTGCTCCTGCTCCGCAAGGCAGCGTACGTGCATGTAGTGACTCAGTGAAATCTTGGCGTACGCCCCAAGTTCACTGATGGCCCCGCCACACAGATCGCATTTCCAGCTCTTTGCCATTCAGCCCTCCAAGACAAAACGAGTCTCGGGCACGTTTGCCGTTTTGATGCTGATGCGCTTGGCCTTGCCCGCCTCGTTGAGGTGCGCGCAGAGCACGTCGCGCGGGAATCCAGCAGCGGCGCGGTAGGTGCGGTGCCAACCCCGTGGTCCCACCACGCGGTAGCGCCCATCACCGAGGTACTTCACCGTGAAGCGCTCCCCATTCACCACGTACTTCGTTTCAGTCATAGATCCTCCGCTCAGCGCACGCCTCGCCAACTCCAGTACATGAGTGCTCCTACTAACGCAATCAGCAAGAGCGCGAAGATAGCTTCGCCAACAGTCATCATAGATCCTCCGCTCAACGCTGCACCGAGTGCTAGGTTAACACGCACCGTTCCCAGTGCGTGGCTGATGAGCCCTTGCACATTAGCCCACTCGGCGCAGCGCCGAGGGGAGGAGCACCTCCCCGTCGGTCCTACTCGTCCGCCTTCTCCGCCTTGCCGTCCTGATACTGCTTGAAGTCGATCTTGGGGAACTTCCCCTTGGCGATGTGCGCGAGCACCTGCTTGGCCCCGGCGATGCTCCTCGTGCCCAGCCCGACCTCCAGCCCCACGATCAGCGCCCACGTCGTGGCTTCTCCGTACTTGCCCGCGAAGTGATCCGACTGCGCGTCGAGAAGGAACTGCTTGATCTCCTTCTTGGTCGCCACCTTCTCGTCAGCCGCGCCCGCCGCTCCCTTCACTTGCGCCGCCGTGACCTTGACGCCGCCCGCCGCTGCCTTGGCCATCTGCTCGGCCGCGTCCTTGATCTGACCGGCGGTCATCTTGTCCGCCCGCTTGGCCAGTTCCAGCGCCGCCGCGAACGAGATGGTCCCCTCGCGCAGCATTTCCTGCACGCTGGGCGGGCACTTGCTCTCGTCGGTGATGAGCAGATACCCGTGCAGGTCGTTGACGCTGATGCCGTGGTCCTCCGCAACTTCTTTCTCGCTCACGTCGGCCGACAGCGCACGCAGGATGCTTTCTGCTCGCGTCATCGGGTCGATGTGCTGCACGTGCTCGTTCAGGCGCACGCCCCGACGCATTGCAAGGATCTCGTCGCCTCCGTCGTCCACCACGACGAAGGGAATCTCCAGCTTGTCGAGACCGACCTTCAAGGCCGCGCGCCACTTGGTGCGACCCTGCGAGATGCGTCCGTCGGGGTAGAGCTTGAGCGGCATGCTCGGGTCCCACCACCCCTGCTCGAAGTCGTCGATGATGGTCTTGGGGATGGGGAGCCGCATCTTCGGGTCCCACAGCGGGTCGTTCTCGTCGGTGACGAGGACCACTCGCTTGACCTGCTCCTTGGTCAGGACGCCGCTCTCGCCCGCCTTGAACGCGCTCGACTTGTGCTCGGCCTTCTTGCTGACCTTGGCTTTCTTCGCGTGGTGCTCCCGGGCCTTGCGCTCGATCTCCTTGGCTTCCTCGGGCGTGGTCGCTGCCTCGGCTGCTGCCTCGGCAGGAGTCGGCTCGCGCCCGTTGGGGAGGGAGGGCTTGCTCGTGCTCAGATTCTCCTGCATTGCTTTCTCCTTTGTATCCTAGCGATCTGCTAGGAATCTCGTTACTGCGAGATCTGCGTAACCAGCGTCACGAAAGCGAAGTCCTGCGCTTCCGCGAGCACGTCGAGCACCTTGTTGCGATACTCCTCGTAGGAGATCAAACCCTCGATGAACTGGTTGCGCAAGTCTTGCAATTCGCTCTTGACCTTGGCTAGGTCCATTGCGTCCTCCTCAAAACTTGTGCTCGACCTCAGGCCCGTGCACGTTGCGCAGGCAGCGGTATCGCCCGCGCGTAGCCGTGCACTTGTTGGCGAGGTGCCGCGCCACAGTCTCGTTGCGGCTGCGGTAGGTGCGCGTCGCTTTCTCGCCCTGCGCCTTGTGGGTGTTGTCGCGCTCCAAGGCCCACATGCGATTCAGAGCGTAGACTACTAGATCTTGCTCGGTGGCGGTCGGGTTGCGCGCGAAGTATCGGTCGTACATCATCCCGAGGTGCGTGCACCCGGGGATGGTCTCGCGCACGCACTTGGCGCACGCGGTCGTTGGGCGGCTCATTTCTCGCGCTCCACATCACCGGGATAGACGTTGCAGCAACCCCCGCTCGCCCAACGAACCATCGGCCCACAGCCGTCACCGTAGGCATTCGTGTGCTCAAAGACGAGCCCCACCGTGCCTCGCTTGACGTTTGCGCCTTGCGGGTCGAGATCTCGTAAAGCGACTACCCGCGTGCCTCGCTCCATAACCCAAACCTTCTCAGGGTCCGGCAACGCTTGAAGTCGCGCAAGCGCGCGCTTCCACTTCTTAGGCATTCTCATGTTACCCTCCTGCAATCTCTAGGCGTAGCACCACGCCCGGGCGCTCGTCAAGCGCTTGGCCATGCGCAGCACCCTCGGGCACGCGTACGCGGTCCACTGCCACCACGGGAGCCAGAGCGGCTCGGGTGGGGTGCCAAGGTGGCCGATGGCGAAGTAAAGATCCCGCTCAGTTTTGCGCATCGTCAATCGCCTCCTGCTCGGTCTCGAATGGGCCAACGGGGTCGCCATCGGGCAAACAGCCCGGGAAGCATGCTTGCCAGTACCATCCGGCATCCATGCCTTCCGACGTGCTGCCACCTTTTGCAGCGTAGTACACCTCGAACGATCCGTATTCGTTGCCGTCTTCGTCCTTAAACTTGTGATACGGCATCGTTACCTCCCGTGCGTCCAGCACAGTGCAAGGCCGCACATCAGGAACGCCACCATCGACCACGCTATCATCCCTACCCCCTCGCCCGCCGCACGCGCACCGTCGCGCTGCGGTCGTAATGAACGGCCGCGTGCGCGGTCCTGTCCAGCGCCGCGAGCCTGCCGTCCTGAATCTCCGCCCGCCACGTTCCGTGCTTGCGCATCGCTCCGCCGTTGTAGGTGGTGACGCGCACGACCGTCGCACCGTATCGCTTGCGCTGCTCTACCAGCATGACCGATCCTCCCTGTTTTCAGAGCGCGACTCGCGCACCCTCAAAACAGAGGGCGTCCGGCGGGCGCAAGGAACCGTTCACGCCAGCCACCGGACGCCCCTGCCATCGGAGGGAGAGTCTGGACACTTGCACACGGGTTGGCTGTTTAAGCGCTTTATGGGTGCCGCCCCTCCCCGTGCTCCGCACACCGAGAGAGTCCTTTTGCGCCTCGCGTCGCGCCCGCTATGAACATCGGCCCTTGTTCCCATCTACTGCCGGACGTGCGCACTCTCTAGGCTGCGCCCGTGCGGTCTGGTCTGTCGGGACCGAATGCTATCAGTGCAGCGGACTTACGTGCCTACTGCCCCGTCGCGCTCACGCTGGGGAGACTGCGCACTGCCCGTGTCATTCGCACCGTACCGCTGGCCAGCCGCAGTGCAGACCACGGGCCAACCGGGCATGCCAGTAAAATCAGGCACTTAGCACATCAGATCTTAGTCTTGGTGGCGTAGGGTTTACGCGGTAAATCTTACAAAGATCAATAAATCCAAGGGCTTGGCTAGTGCGCAAACTCTTTCGCACCGGGCGCAGCCGTTACGCGGTAAATGTTACAGGCGCGGATCTTGCTAATGCAATGTGCGTGCCAAAGATCCTGGTAACGCAGTGCATGATCTTGTAAATCTGTCATTGACACGGCTTGGCACGATACTTGTCTAGCGACGCTGGTGGGTGCACCCATGTCTTGGCCCGTTCCGGGACGCGCGACGCTGGGCGGGCCGTTTCCGGCCGTTTAAGAGGGAAACGGAATGAGATGACCGCGTTCCTTTTGTTCCCGCGCGCCCGCGTAGCACGATCCGTGCCACGACGCAGCGCGTCGATCTGAGTTTACAGTTTTACAGCTTTACAGTTCTGTTGAATCGGCACAACACATTTACAGTTTTCAGTTTACAGCACAACTTTCTCCCCCAAAAAACAAAAACTTTTTTCTTGCGTGTGTGTATGTGCTTTGTATCTGTAAATCTGTAAATAGAGAGTAGAATCTCAGAGGAGAAATAGGGTTTACAGATAGATGTCTTTACAGAGATTCCGCTGTAAATTGAGACGAAGGTCTCAAGATAGATCGACGCTGCGTCACTTTCACTCCCCCAGCGCGCCGCTCGCGTTCCCTCTGGCCCTCCCCCTCTGTCCCTCGTACGCGGCCCGCTGCCGGACGCCCCGCATCGCGCGCATCGTTCCCCGTCCACCCACCCAAGGACGACGGGCAGAGATCTCCGACCTTCGATCTAGGATGTTCGTCGCGTCGTCGCGCAAGCATGCTTCTCGGGATCGAGGGGTAGGCCCGGGGTTTTGGGCGTTGCCCGGCGCGTGGAGGTGCTTTGGGCAACGACCCTCGCCCATACCTATATGATCTATTCACATCGACTTATTTCCCGTATCATCAATCGCTTGACCTCACTCCCCGGCCGTGCGTACGCTGCCGTCCCACGGAGGGTGTGATGCTCACGACGGCAGAGGTCGGCGTTCGACAAAGAAGGCTCACGTACCTGCGCCGCAAGCTCACGATGGCACGCGAGCGGGGCTGGACCCTGCTTCAGTGCGCCCGACTCAGCCGCGAGGCCGACATGATCGAAGACGAACTCAAGAAGAACGCGAGCGTATCGGTCTACCCGGTGATGGTGGAGGTGGTGAAGTGAACAAAGAATGGCGTGACCTCAGCAAAGAGATCCTCGAAGGTTGGGATAAAACCAAACGAAAGACTCTCGCGTTCACGCACTTCATCTTGCAGCGTCACCACGAACATTTCTGGATCGTCGCTGCTGAGATAGTTGAAGTTTGGCCACTGGGCACTCGACTCCAGTTCCACCGCTTCTGCTCCTGCGGCCGCAAGCAATTCTTGCTGGAATGGTGGAACCAGTTCGAGGAGCCCTGCTATGAATAGGCGATCTTTCCTGCTCGGCCTCCTCGCCGCCACGCTCACGCGCTTCCTGCCCAAGCCGCAACCGCCCACCTTGCTCGACGTAGCGAAGTGGCGGTGCTACGGCAATCGTGGCTTGCTACCCGTAGTCGAGGCTCTGAGTCAGAAGAACCCTCTACTTCAGGACATGGTGTGGAAGGAACCAGCACCCACTGGGCTCAAGTACATGGGCATCCCAATCTACCTCGATCCCTGCATAGCAGGAACGGAGATCATAATCAGATGAGCACGAGCAAGAAGGAACTCCTCGCCAACGCCCAGCACTGGCTCCAGCAGGCGAAGAACGGCGGGCTCAGCCGCTTCGGCATCGGTGCGATCTTTATCTTCTTCGACCGCACCTCCTCTGGCTCGGCCGTCTGCACCTCCAACGTGGACCGCACCCGGCTGGCGCAGGAACTCAAGACCATCCTGAAGAAGATGGAGGATCGCACCATCATCATCGCAGGTGACACGGAGAACAACTGATGAAGTCCCTCGTGGAGGCCGCCCTGCGGGCGCAGATCGAAGCACGCTGCGGCCCGTTCCCCAAAGCGGAGGACTTCAGCGCGATCCCCAGCAATGCCGGAATGCTGGAGAGTGACACTGACAACTGGAGTGCGCAGCGCGCACGTCGGCGTGCCAAGCGCATGAGGACGCAAAGGAGGTTGGGAAGATAATGGCCGATGAGATTAAAACAGTGGTCGAAGGCCCTCGCATCATGCGCGGCGGGGATGAAACCTCGGATGAGAAGCTAAAGCTCTACGCCGGTATGGCTGCTGATCAAATACTTCACTACTGGCTCCCCGGCGAGGTGGAGTGCGTGGTCATCCTCGCCCGACCTGACGCGAAGGTCTGTGCGTACGCTTACGGGACGGGTCCGGGGGCACCCCAGCGGCGCGAGCGCCTGCTGCACTTGCTGGACGAGGTGTGGGCTCAGAGCACCATCATGGGTCCCCTGCGGAAAGGCGGAAAAGACCAGCGCTGACGCGCGGTTAGCAAGGATCCTTATTTGGCGTAATTTGTCGTATCTTTGACACTCACGGCTGCTCGGCTGTAGGACGAGCAGCCGTGGCCGTCAAGCGCGGACAGGACGGGCTCTCCGACCGCCAGCGCGCGTTCGTGCGCGAGAAGCGGGCCGACCCAACCGCACCCCTCTGGGTGATCGCTCAACGTGCCGGGTTCGAGGGCGACCAACACACGCTCCACACCACCGTCACCCGCCTGATGAAGACGCAGGCGGTGCTCGTCGCCCTGTTCGCCCCGGCGACGCCCGCCGAGCTTGCGGCGCGCGAGGTGGACGACACCACCCTCAAGAGCGAGATCAAATCTCGCTGGCGGAGCATCGTACGCTCCCCCACCGCCAGCAATGGCGACGCCATCAACGCTGGGGACAAGCTCATGCGCACCATCCCGGGCGGCTACGTGCCGACCGAGATGGACGTGCGCAGCCGTGTCACGCTGGAGAGCCTGCTCACCGAAGCTGGACTCGATCCCGAGAGCTTGAAGACCGCCGCACTTCCCCCGCACGAGGAGGCGCATGATGCGCAAGGCCAAACCGCAGACCAGTGATCCACTGAAGAACCACACCGGCAATGCGAAGAACGGCGGGAACGACGCCTTCGCCCTGCCGGCTGGGTCGCAGGACGGCTACGACACGCCGTTCGACCACCAGAACGTCGGGGTGCCGGTGCGGTCGCACAAGACCAGCAATCCGATCAACGGGTCGGGTGGGCGCTGCAAGACCATCGCGCCGCATGCGGTCAAAGGGATCAATCGATGAACAAGAAGGACATCAAGAAGAAAGTCGAGGCGGAGAAGGCCCGCTACCTGCCGCAGGCGATCAAGGACGAGGCCCGGTCGCGGGCGAGGCAGGAAGTCTTCGAGGCGCTGTTCCCCGAGCGCGAGGTGATGGAGAAGGACTCCTTCCCTGCCAACGCGGAAACCAAGGCGCGGGCAGTGGGCTCCTCGCGTGGACCTTCGGCAGTGCGGATCGCAGCAAACGACCCACGGCTTTGCGGGAGGCAGTGATGGCGCGAAAGGCCAAGAGCAGGAAGAACACCGGGACGCAGGACTTCTCCGGGCAGGACACCGGCTACCCTTCGCCCAACCCGGCGGCGGAGGCGCGCACCAACAAGGACGCGCAGCCGGTTGCCCGCCGAACAGCGATCATCGACAACCCCGGCAACATGTCGAAAGTCTCCCACATTCACGGGGCGGACATCGAGCAGCGGCTCGGGCGCGGCCGGGGCTGACCGTGAGTGCAAACAACGACAAGCGGAAGTCGTCGCTCTACTTCCCCGATGCCATGTGGGAAGAGATCAAAGCCGAGGCCGAGCGGCAGGGGCGGCCGGTTTCGCGCGTCATGCAGGATGCGTGGCTCCTCTCGCGCAACCGCATCAGGAAGCACGGCGACGCGGTGGAGAAGGCGTACGCGGAGATGAGGATCGATTGAGTCAAAAGGCCACAGACGCGCCTCTCCCCTTCTCCAAGGCCCAGCGCGAGCGGGCCGGGGTGAAGGATACGAAGATGCGCGAGTGGTACATGGACTGCCGCGCCTTTGCCCACGACGTGCTGCGCATCGAAGGCGACAAGTGGCAGGATCTTTTCTGGTGTGCCTTGTCCGGCCCACACATGGACAAGGAGTTGATCCAAGAAGGGTGCATGCCCTCCAAGCGGCAGCTTGCCTTGAAAGCCTGCAAGGGGCCGGGCAAGACCTTCGCCGAGGCGGTCGGTGGTTGGTGGTGGTTGCTTACTCGCTGGCACTGCAATGGCGCGGCGATGTCGATCACTGGCGACAACCTGAAGGACAACCTCTGGACAGAGTTCGCCCGGCTTCAGGATCGTGCGCCGCTTCTCGCCCACTTCTTTGCCCATCGTGGCGAGCGCATCGAAGCGAAGGACTACCCCAAGGACTGGTGGCTCTCGGCACGGTCCTTCCCGCAGAACGCGGACAAGACGCAGCAGGCCAACACTCTCGCCGGCCTCCACGGGCGGCACCCATTGGTGATCTGCGATGAAGCTGGCGATTATCCTGATGGGGTTGTGGTTGCTGCCGAAGCTATTCTGTCATCTCTGGTGGATGGCAGACCACCCGACGGACGGATCATCATCGCGGGGAACCCGACCAGCACGGAGGGGCCGCTCTATCGGGTGACGACCAAGGACCGTCCCCGCTGGTGGGTGTACGAGATCACTTCGGACCCCAAAGACCCCAATCGCACACCCCGGGTGGACCCGGAGTGGGCGCAGGCACAGATCGATCTGTGGGGCGTGGACAGCGATTTCGTCAAGGTCAACATCCTCGGGCAGTTCCCCAGCCAGCAGGCGAACAAGCTGGTGGGACCGGAACTCGCCCTCGCTGCCGCGCAGCGCAAGCTGACCGACCACTTCAAGCAGGAAGCGCTGATCTTTGGGCTGGACGTGGCCGCGTACGGCGACTGCGCGAGCGTCCTGTTCCAACGGCAGGGGCAGATGACGTGGGTGCCGAAGGTGTGGCGCGACGTGAACCACATGGTCCTTGCCGATCAAGTAGCCGTCGAGTACGAAACCAAGCGCCCTTCGGCAGTGTTCGTGGATGCGAGCCCGGTGAGCACCGGCCTCATCGACCGGCTGCGGGGGTTGGGCGTCCCGGTGTTCGCGATCGACTTCGGCGGTTCGGCCCTCGATTCGCGTTTCAAGGATCGTCGCTCGGAGATGTACTTCAAGATGGCGCAGTGGCTCAAGCAGGGCGGCTGTATCCCTGACCTCGTGCAGCTTCGGACGGAGATCTGCGCACCTAACTACGGCATCGCTTCCACCGGCAAGCTTTCCAAGATGAAGCTGGAGAGCAAGGAAGACATGAAGAAGCGCGGGGTGTCGTCGCCCGACATGGCCGATGCGCTCGCGCTCACCTTCGCCGCTCCGGTGGTTGGGCGTGGGCCACAGCCGACGGGGCGTGATGCTCTCGACCACCTCGGATTGTCGGGAAAGAACACATCGATCGCAGTGGACCCGGCGCTGTACATTCCGCACGAACCGACCATGTGGTCAGGGCGCATGACGGGCGGAACGGAAGCGTCATGGGACCCATACGCGGAGGATTGACGGATGTGCACCTCTTCACCTGATCTTGCCAACCAACAGGGGAGCACCCTGTCCGACGCGGACAAGAACACTCTTTTCGGAACTTCGGCGGGTCCGTGGGAGGCCAGTGAAGGGCTCAACAAGAGTAACCCCAACCAGTTCATGCAGATGTTCATGAACTGGCTGACGGTGGGTGGGAAGCCCAAGCCTATCGAACCCGGTCAGATCTTCAAGGAACAGCAGGACGTGGCGGGAGTGGTGACGAGGGGTGAGGCGGGCGCAGGTATCGGCGGTCTGTTCGGCGCGGGGCTGGTGGTCGGGGACCTCGTGCCCAAGGTGTCGAGCGTGCTTCCCACCGATCCGCTCAACCAGTTGAACAAGTCTCCCATGCAGCCCGGCGTACCCTACTCGACCACTCCGCTGGTGAAGGTGGGAGGCTGAGATGTCCGTCGCTGAAGATCTTCGCAGCAAGGGCTCCTTCCCCGGCTGGGAGTACGTGGACGAGCACCTGAACAGGTCGTCCAAGACGCCCCACCCGCAAGAGTATCTCGGGATCGAGCGTCAGCGCGTCAAGGAAGACGACATCGTGGAGCGGCGCAGGCGTGCGCTGGTTCGCTGGACTTCACTGAAGGGAGAGCGTACCCGGCAGTGGGACAAGTGGAAGGAGCTGTCCGATCACATCCTCCCCGAGCTTGGGCGGTTTCTCACCTCCGACCACAACGTTCCGAAGAATACCTCGCGGATCCTGAACAACACCCCGACGCGCATGGCGCGGGCGTTGTCGGCCGGCATCCTCGCCGGGCACATTTCGCCGGCGCGGCCGTGGGGTAACATCACCCTTACCGATCAGGACCTCGCTGAGTGGGGTCCGATGCGCCGCTGGCTCTACGAGGTCAACCGACGCGTGCGGTTGGTGTTTGAGATCTCCGGGTTCTATCGGGCGATGGCGATGGGCGTCCTCCCCGGCCTCGCCACTTTCGGGCTCGGCACCTGCATCTGCGAGGAGGACTTCAAGAAGGTCGTCCGCTTCATCCCTCTCGCGATGGGGACCTACGCGCTGGCGGGTGACGGGCATGGCGAGATCGATACGTGCATGTACGAGGAGGCGTGGACGGTCGGAGAGTTGGTCAAGGAGTTCGGCTGGGACAACGTGTCGAACTCCGTGCGGGTGGCGTGGAACGGCGGTTGGTACGAGCAGTACGTCGCAGTGCTGCGCTACATCGCGCCCAATGAGGAGTTCATCCCCGGGACGATCGGGCGCAAGGGCAAGCAGTACGGCTCGGCGTGGATGGAGATCGGTGGGCTTTCCAGCGCGGCCGGTGCGCTCGCCCAGCCATCGAGCGACCCAGTGATCGGGTTCCTGCGCGACTCGGGGTACTCCGAGTTCCCCGTGCTCTGCGCGCGCTGGGCGACCACCAGTCGCGACATCTACCCCACCGGCCCGGGGCACGACGCCTTGGACGACTCGCGCATGCTCATGCAGTTGGAGCGGCGCAAGCTGCTCGCGGTGAGCAAGGGTGTCAACCCGGCAATGCTGATCCCTGACATCTTGCGACAGGGGAAGCTTTCCACTCTGCCCGGCGACGCCATCTTCTACCCGACCGGCACGCAGGGTGTCGAGATCAAAGCCGCTCACGAAGTGAAACCGGAGTGGGTGCGGGAGACGCGCGAGGAAGCTCGGCTCGCGATGGAGCGGATCGGACAGGCGTTCTTCTACGAACTGATGATGATGTTCTCCAACCCCGGCGGGAGCGAGGGCAAGCAGCCCGACACCGCTGCGGAGATCGCTGCCAAGCAGCAGGAGAAGATGCTGCAACTTGGGCCAGTGCTGGAGAATATCAATGAGTTCGCGACCAAACTCTACGAGCGCGTTTTGGCGATCATGGCACGGCGTCGCCTCATCCCGCCCGCACCCAAAGAGGCGCACTCCGCTCGACTCAAGATCGAGTTCATCTCCACTCTCGCGCAGGCGCAGAAGCTCGTCGGTACGCAAGCCAAAGAGAGACTCATCCAGTTCGTCGGGCAGGTGGCTCAGTTGAGCAGCGCGACCGGCCCGCTGGGCGCGGCCAAGGCGGTGCTCAAGGTCAACCCGGTCAAGCTCATCGATCGCTATGCGGATGACGTGGGTGTGACTCCCGACGTGATGGCGACCGACGAGGAGTACCAAGCAGCCGTGCAGAAGATCGAACAGGAGGCCGAGGCGCAGAAGACGGCGGCGGCGTTGATGAACGCGGCCGACGCCGCGAAGACGCTGGGCGGGGTGCCGATGGACGAGGACAACCTCGCGACCCGGATGCTCGGCCAGCCGGCCGGGCAGATGTCGGAAGGTGCCGCGTGACGCTTCGAGCCGATCAGCACGAGGGAGTCCTCAACGACACCGAGGTCAAGCGGCAAGGGGACCGCATGGAGAAGTACGCGAAGCGGGTGCTTCGCGGTGATCTCAGTGACCTCACGGAAATGGACGCCTTCCTGCGCTGGTTCGGGCGCTTCGCTTACCCAGCGCTGCGGCAGGACTTCCCGGTGAACAACGGGTCGAACCTCGCGGAGTTCATGGGGAGGCGGCAACTCGTCAATCAGATCATCGACGAGATGGAGTTGGAGTTCCCCGGCTTCCTGCGCAGGCTGTTGGAAGCTCGTGACAGGTACGAACAAGACTTGCTGGCGTACGGCCAGCAGAAGGAGAAATGATCGTGGCAGAGGAAAACAAGACACCGACCCAAGCGCAGGCACCCGCCCAGTCCAAGTCGGAACAGGCAGCACTCCCGGAGAAGAAGGAAGGCGAGGGCTCGCCCCCGCAGCCGACCGGAATCGACGGGATGAACGAGGAGCAGCTTCGGGCGCTGTACAGCAAGACCCCGGAACTGTTCGAGAAGATCGGTCTGAAGAAGGCCGAGGAGAAGAAGGTCGAGGAGAAGAAGCCCGAAGGCAAGGAAGCGGAACCCGCGAAACCGCAGAGCGCCGCTCCGGTGGTTGCGTATGGGGGAAAGTCGCTGAAGCTGCCCGAGGACTTGCAGGTGGATCGAGACGTGCTGAAGGGCTATCTCCAGCACTGGAATGAGAACGGCTTTTCGCACGAGCAGGTCCAGCGTGAACTCGATCACTACTTCGGCATGTACCGGGAGCAGGCCGCGAGAGCGGCGAAGGCCCAGCCCAAGCCGGAAGAGATCGACGCGAAGAACGTCGCTGCGCTGAAGGCGGACAAGGACTTCGGCAAGGACTTCGACAAGAACATGGAGATCGCCAGACAGGCGGCAGCCAAGTTCGGTGAGCCCGAGCTTCTGGAGAGGCTGAAGACCAGCGACCCAGTGCTGGTGCGGCACTTCTGGAAGATCGGCATGAAGGACGCCGAGGACACCACCCCGACCGGAGGCAAGGGGCGGAACGGAGAGGAAGACGGGGAAGCGGAGAAGACGCATCAGGACTCGCTCGCGTCTCGCTACCCGAACACGAAATTCACCCAGCCGAGAGGCTGATCACAAGGAGCGGCACTCGTGGACAAGCTGTACAACTTCGCAGTCAAGAACAAGGGGATGCTGATTTCGCTCGCCCTCACGGCGATCGCGGTCGGCTACGCACTTCTCTCCCACGACCACCGAGGGTTCTACTTCGCCGCGACCACGGCGCTGACGGCCACCGATCTCACGCTGGTGGACGTGGCGAAGCGGTCCCGCGACGGGGTGATGCTGCCGGTGGTGGAGGCGTTGCAGCAGAGGAACGGCCTCCTCCAGTCGATGGTCTGGAAGCAGGGCAACACCGACACCGGCCATCAGGTGGCCTCGCGCAACAGCCTGCCGTCCGTGTCGTGGGTTCGATACAACGACGGGATCCTGCCGAGCAAGAGCACGGTGGACACCTACACCGAGCGCACCGGCATCCTCGAAGGTCTGTCCAGCGTGGACAAGCGCGTGGCGCAGATCAACGGAAACGAACTGGCGTTCCGCGCCTCGGAGGACGATGCCTTCCTCGCGCAGATGGCGAACACGCTGGAGAGCGCGTTCTTCTACGAGTCCACCCTCATCAACCCGGAGCGCATTCTCGGGCTTCAGCCCCGGCTGAACTCCACCACCAGCAAGTACGGGTCGCAGATCATCAAGGCGGACCCGGCACCGAGCGGTTCGGACCAGACCTCGATCTGGCTCGTCGGCTGGGGCGAGCGCAGCGTGTACGGCATCACGCCGCGCGGACAGCCGACCGGGCTGGAGATGGAGGACAAGGGCGAAATTCGCGACAAGGACACCAACACCGGCGCGATCAAGTTCAAGTACGAGACGCTGTTCCGGTGGCGCTGCGGCCTGTGCGTCGAGGATTACCGCTACCTCGTCCGCATCTGCAACATCGACACCTCGCAGTTGACGGTGGACGCATCTTCGGGCGCGGACCTCGTGCGCACGATGGTCAAGGCGTACTGGCAGATCTTCGACCCGCGCGCCGTGCGGCTCGCGTGGTACTGCAACCGCACCGTCGGCGCGTTCCTGCATCAGCAGGCACTCAGCAAGACCTACAACTCGACGCTCTCCATCGACCCGGCACCGATGATCGGGTCGAACGGGCTGTTCGGTCAGCCCATCGTCCGGGCGCTGGGGTTCCCCATCTACATCTCGGACGCCATCACCAACACGGAGGCGGTCGTCTCGTAAGAGGCGATCAAAGGAGACGACCATGCAGGATTCTTTCACAACATTCGACACGCCGGCCACCGGCATCCTGACCGGGGCGCAGTTCGGCGCTGGGGCGATCGGCACCACCACGTCCACCAAGTCGTACGACACGCTCGCGACCGGCACGCCGGCTGCGGTCGGGCCGGGTGGTCCGATCGGTGGTCCCCTCATCCACGACCTCGGCCGTGGCCTGCGCCTGAAGTTCTACGCGCAGATCACGACGGCGGTCACGTCGGCGGGCGCGGCCACCGTGCAGGTGAACTTCGCCTGCGCGGATGACGCGGCCCTCGTCACCAACATCCAAGCCTTGCTCGTGAGCGAGGCGGTGGCCAAGGCAGCGCTGGTGGCGGGCTACCGCTACCGGCACGGCAGCACGCCGGGCGTGGTGCCTCGGCGGTTCGTCGGAGCTCAGATCGTCATCGCGGCAGCGGCGCTCACGGCGGGCGCGTACTGCTCCGGGCTGATGCTCGACGTGGACGACCACGCCGACGTGCTGGGCTGAGGAGGAGACGACCATGCCCGAGATGGAGAAGGCAGTCACGCCGAACCCGGAGAACCCGGAGACGCTGGCGTTCGACCCGAAGCGCGAGAAGGCCCCGTGGTTCCGGGTGACGCAGGCCCCCGGCTTCGCCACCGGCCGGGTGATGCACGTGCCCGGCACGATGCTGGAGTGGTCGGAGCCGGAAGGCTGGGACGAGAAGAAGTACGGCAAGCACTACTCCAAGTACGGGCCGAGCATGACCTTCGAGCCGCTCAACAAGGCGGCTGAGGATCTTCTCGCCAAGCACAAGGAGAACGTGCAGAAGAAGTTCGCGCCGGTCCCCAGCGACATCGAGAAGTTCATGGGGCTGATGCGGGAGATGATGGCGCAGAACCAGCAGTTGATCGCTGCGCTGGTCGAGAGCAAGAAGAAGTGAACCTCTGAGGGCGGGGCTTCGGCCCCGCCCTCGCGGGAGGACGCGATGGCTGGACGAACCGCTGAAGACATCTGCAACCTCGCTCTCCTCTACGCGGGGGTGAACCAGAGGATCGATGACATCAACGGTGATTCGCCCACCGAGCAGGCATGCAACACGGCCTACACGGAGAACCGCAAGAACCAGTTCAGCGATCTTCGCTGGTCCTTCGCTATCAAGCGTCAGCAACTCGTGCCCTACAGCGGGAACGCCTACGATGCGACGGTGACGTGGGCGAAGGGGGCGCTGACTTTGTTCGGATCGAACGTATATCGGTCCTTGCAGGACGGCAACCTCAACCACACGCCGACCGACAATGCTTCTGCCGCGTGGTGGTTCCAAGTGACTCGCGATGGGTACGCCTACGTGTGCCCGCTGCCCGACGACTTCCTTGACCCGATCGCGGTGTGGGAGAAGCCCACCGTGTCGGCCTTCTCCACCCCGCAAGTGTGGACCTTCTGTCGCGGCAAGGATGGCTGGAACCTACGCAACCCACGCTCGTCGGAGCGTGTGCCGTTCGCGCTGGAGAACGCCAATGACGGGACTGACAACATGGTCCTGTTGACGGATTCTGATACGCCGATCCTCAAGTACGTGGCGGACATCGCCAACACCGCCGTGTACCCTACTGAGTTCGTGGAGGCGCTGGCGTGGCGAGTGGCGGTGGCTCTTGCCACTGGCCTGCGAGGGGATGAGAAGAAGGCCGACTTCTGCGAGAAGATGGCGAACAGGCGGGCGGCCGACGCAAGGATCGTCACTCTGCGTGACCAGCAAGAGGACGAGGAGCCGGCCAGCGAGTTCGAGGCGGCGAGGCGCGGGGCATGAACGAAACCTTCCCCGTCAAGCAGACCAAGTTTAGCAACGGTGAGATCTCACCTGCGCTATACGGGGATGTGTTGCACCCGAAGTACGGCGCGTCGCTGAAGACGTGCCTCAACTGGATCCCCACACCGCAGGGGGCGCTCGTCAAGCGGCCGGGATTCAAGTTCGTCGCGCCGGTGAAGGACAACACCTACACTCCGCGTCTGGTGAAGTTCTTTTTCTCAGATCAGCAAGCGTGGTTGGTTGAGCTTGGGAATTTGTACGCCCGCTTCTATCGCAAGGGGCAGTACGTCGGGAACGACGGCAACCTGCACACCTATGGCGATGCGTACGCTGGTGGGTACTATGAGATCGTTACGCCGTTCACTACGGCGATGCTGCCTTACTTGAAGTTCGCGCAGGTGGGTGACACCATCACGATCTGCTATGGTGGGCAGGTGGCGGGAGTCGCGGCGCTTGCTCCGCGCGACCTCGTGCACACGTCCAACGCCAACACCCCGTGGACGTTGAGCGCTACGCCTCTAAAGATTCCGGTCACGTCGGTTCCGCCTGCTCCTTCCGTGTCGATCTTTGCGTGGAGCAACATAGTTACCTACAAAGTAGGTGACTTCGTATCGCAGAACAACGTACTCTGGATGTCGATCCAAGGAAACAACCTCAACAACTCCCCGCCTGCGGTTGCGCTCAATGCGGCGCAGACCGGGTTGCAAGGCAACCTTTGGTGGACCCCCGCTATCGATCAAGCACACCCCGCCGTTACCGTGAACTGGGTGCTGACCTCGGTGGTGCAGGACCCCAATGGTGTCACGTACGAAACGGGTCCTTCCGCAGTTCTTACTGGAACTGGCCCTCTTTCAACCGATCGTCAACCGCCGCTGGTCACGACGCTGGGGTTGACCCCCGCGCTACCCGCTGGGTGGACCGAGTTGTATCGCAAGCTGTACCGAGCGCCGCAAAGCGGGAACTACGGATGGATCGCAAACATCGGGACGGGAGTCGTCATTTACTACGACGATGGCCGCACTCCCGATTACACCAAGCAACCGCCGCAGGCGACCGACCCGTTTCTCGCCAACGGGGCGGACTCCTACCCGAGCGTGGTCGGCTACCTCGATCAGCGCCGCTTGTTTGCCGCGTCTGCACTGCTCCCTTCCGCGCTGGTCCTCTCCCGTGTCGGGGACCTGTACAACTGGGACGGCTCGACCCGTGCGCTGGTGCCCGGGGCGGATTCCGACGCGATGAGCCTCACGTTGGCGAGCGAGGTGCTGGAACAGGTTCGCTCGTTCATCCCCATGCGCCGTGGATTGATCCTCACCGCGCAGGGTGAGTGGGCCATCGCGGGGGCGACGGGTGGCCCGGTGTCGCGCTCCAGCTACGACATCAAGCGGCAGAGCACGTGGGGCTCAAGTTGGCTGAACCCCATCAGGATCGGAACCGGGGTGCTGTTCAACACCGCCAAGTCAAACATGGTGCGGGACCTCTACCCGCTCTACGGCTTGTACGCGGATATTTGGGACGGGCAAGACTTGTCAGTGATGGCCCGGCATCTGCTCGATCTTCACACGCTGCGGGATTGGGATTTCCAGAGCGTGCCTTACCCGGTGGTGTGGCCGGTGCGCGACGACGGAACGATGCTCTCGCTCACCTACCAGCACGCGCCGCCCAGCTTCGGCCAGCAACTCACCGAAGGGATCGTCGCATGGGCGCAGCACACCACCGGGGCGGGTGGGTTGGATGACTTCGAGGCAGTGTGCGTGGTGCCAGAGCCGCCCGACGACGCTGTGTACGCGATCGTCAAACGGGTGTTCAACGGGGCGACACATCGCTTTATCGAACGGATGGACAACCCTATTTGCGCGGCGTCCCCGTACGTGAGCGGGGTGTCGGACGTGCGCTACGGCCGCTACCTCGATTGCTCGGTGACGTATGACGGGCATAATGATCAACTTGGGTTCAACGTCAACGCTTCTGCGACTTCGCTGTCCCACCCGGGCAATTTGGCATTTGTCTGGTACGTGGCTGGATCACAAATTGTCATCACTATCGCCGGCGGGGCTACCCCGTTCGTGGCAGGGGACGCGGCGCAGCCCTACCCCTCTGCGTTCGTCTTCGACCCGGAAGGAACGTTGGGAATCGGCCCCATCAAGGCGCACGTCATCGGTTTCACCGACAGCTCGCACGTGACGGCTGAGTTGGATCAAAACTTGACGCAAGCTCAAATCAACGCCATCAATGCTGGCGTCGCTAAGTGGGCGATCGCAAAAGGGTCCGTGCTCGCGACGCACCTGCTCGGCTACGTGGTCGGTGACGGGCAGGTTGACGGTCAGCGCGGAGTCATGTGCCTCGCGGACGGCGACGTGCAGGTGCCCGCCGCTTGGGTGGGCGGCTCGGTCGGGCTCACCGTGCCGGCCGTCGTCATCACGACGGGGATCGATTACAACTCCGACTTCGTGTTGCTCGACGCCACCCATGCGCAGGCGGAGATCCGCAACAGGTTCAAGAACGTTCTCAGGATCGGGTTCGAGGTTGCCTTTGCACGGGACCTCTGGCTCGGCAAAGACCTCGACACCCTGTCCCAGTGGCGGCAGCGGCAAGTGAAAGATGCCTATGGTGTGATCCAGCCCGAAACCGGGTACTTCGAGGAGTTCGTCAAGGGCGAGTGGAACAAGGGCGCTCAAGGAGCTGTCAGGCACTTCACACCGCTGCCGTGCACCGTGGCTTCGGTGCTCAGGGAGATCCGCCTTGGAGATACGTGAGAGGCTGAAGCAGGAGGGCGTCCTCCTCGTCCCGGCCGGTAAGCAGCACGCCCGGATGATGCGCACGCTCATGTGTCCCAAGGGGCGCTCGGAGATTCGCGCCTCGGGAGGCTTTGCTGACCCCGAGCCGGCAGTTCGTATGTCGATCAATCACTCCGAGGAGTCGTGGGCGGCGTACCACGATGGCAACCTCGTCGGCGTGTTCGGGGTACAGGTGCCCACCCAAGGGCAGTTTCAGATCATTTGGGCGATGACCACGGTGCACGCCGCCAAGCACCCGCTCGTCTTCCTGCGCGCAAGCAAGGCGGCAGTGGAATGTTTACGCGACAAATACCCGCTGATGGTCAACATGGTTCACGCTCGCTGGAAGGAGGCACTGAGTTGGGTGCGCCTGCTTGGGTTCGAGATCGGACCAATCGAGGGGTATGGGCCGAAAGGTGAGGGCTTCTGCCGCGTGATGCTGCACACGCCGAGGGTGATCGCATGTGCACGATAATGGCGGCGGGGATGGGCGTCGGCCTCGCCGGGAGCCTCATGCGCGGCGCGGCTGAGCAGTCGCAGCACGAGGCGGCTGCACAGGTCGACCGCGTGACCGCCATGCAGGCGCAGGGAGCCGCAGCCGACGCAGTGGAGCGAGGCAGGACGCGCGAGCTACAGGAGACGATGGCCGGTGCGCGCGTGCTCTCCGGGGCGCTGGTAGCAGGGAGTGGCAGCGGCGCAGTGGTAGGCACCGGGGCAGGCGCGGCCTCGCGCCGGGCGTCGGAGGCGGTCCTCGAAGTGAGCCGCAAGACCATCCGCATCAACGCGGCGCTCGACGCCTACGGGCTGCGCGAGCAGGCCCGAGCGCACTACCAGAAAGCGCAGGATGAGATCGCAGCAGGCAAGAACGCCTTCGTAGGCACCTTCCTCAGCGGGATCGCAACTGCGGCCGGGCAGGCGGGGCGGGTAGCCGCCGACATGCCGGGTAGAGGTGAGGAGTCGAGTGCTGACACCCCGGACCAGCAGTACCGCGACGATACGCTGAGGCTGGAGCACTGATGGCACCGCAGATTCCAGAGATCGAAGTGCCGAGCGCGACCCCGGAGCAGACCCCGGTCGTCCCCACTCCCACCCCACCGCTGGGGGCCTTCGGGGGCGCGGTGGTCGGCGCAGGGTTGACCGACTTCGGCAAGGAGCTTTACGGAATTGGGCATCAGGAATATCACCGTGCGATCGAAGCTCGGGCGCAGGAGGCGGAGAACAACTTCCAAGAGAAGGCCCTCAAGCTGCGCGATGAGTACCGGGGCAAGCTCGGCTGGGACGCGGTGCAGGCCCACCCTGAGGTGACGGCTGCGCTGGAGAAGGCGCGCGCACAGATCGGTCAGAGCCTCAACAGCAAGGACGGCAGGGTCCTCTACAACAACAATACACTGCGCAACGCGCGGCTGATGCAGGAGTCGATCGATTCGTGGTTCGAGCAGCAGAATCGATCGTACCAAATTGGGGAGTACAAGAAGTCCCTGCGCAACAACGCCAACATGGCGGCGGGGCTCGCACAGGACGGGCTCCCCAACCTCGCAGCGGCTAAGGAGATGTTCGACGCCTCCTATGACCGATCGCTGAAGTTCGGGCTCACCCACGGGCTCAATCAGGAGGAGGCGGAGCAAACCGCCAAGGTGGACGCGAGCCAAGTGGTTGACGCCTACGTGGTGTCGCTTTCCAAGCGCAAGGATCTTCCAGCGAGCGCGTTGCAGTCTGCTTTCGATCAGTTCAAGGGGCAGATGAGCGCCCACGCCATCGAGGGTGTGGGTGGGGCCGTCACCGCCAAGGTGGGGAACGACGTTGCGCGCGAGGTCGTCTACGGGGCCAAGCGCTTCTCCGCTCAGCGCGGGGCCGAGCCCGACGCAGACGGGCAGGTGGACGAGGGCGACGTGTGGCGCAGGCTGGAAGCGGCCAAGGTTCCCGACGACCGCATGCCTGCGGTGATGAAGTCGATCCGTGAATACCTCACGCTGGAGAACGCCCGCTTCGACGCGCGCGCCAAGCAGAAGGTCGCGCAGGTGATGGCCGACGGGCAGACCGTCGATGGGGTGTTCCACCTCGACCGGCAGAAGTCGGCCTCAGAGATCGCGTGGCTGCGCCGCAACGCACCCGGAGGCCCCGGCCAGAAGCCCGGTCTTGCTGAGATCGAGGCGCTGGAGCGAAAGACCGACAAGCAGCAGAACGCGCAGGACAATGAGGTCAGCCTGCGTCGTCTCCGGGTCAAGCTGGTCAACACGCTCGCGCAGAACCCGCAAGCGATCAAGGACATGACGCCCGCCGACATCAACCGCGAACTGCTCGGCGGGGACTATCCCGGGGTGGACGAAGGTGGGATGCGCAAGGCCGAGGCGATGCTCAAGGCGTTTCAGAGCACGCCCAAGGTCCAACTCATCGAGAAGATCCCGAAGCACATCGACGAGTTCCTCGAAGGCATTTACGGCAAGGGTGACGACGATCTTAAGAAGAAGTACCACGAGGAGTTGGTCGCGGAACTCTCCGAGTCGATGATGCAGTCAGGCGAGAAGGCCGGCTGGGACGACAACATGATCGAGCAGTTCATCCACCGCGCCTTCCAGAAGAAGCTGGTGCAGAAGAACCGCTTCTTTGACGACGTTTCGCAACTGATCGACTTGCGCATCAAGGCGCGCGAGGCGCAGGGTGGGGGCAGGCTCCCGGTCAAGGTCCAGCGCGATCGACAGACTGGCAACGTAAGGGTGGTCTATGGCACGGACTGAGCCGCCCATCAACACGAATGAGCCCCTTTCGTTGCGCGTTTCTTACAACGGCGCTCCCGTTGTGACTGAGAAGCAGGCGATGCCCCTCGATCCGGCCCCTGCGCCCAACGAGCAGTGGGAGGACATCACCAAGCCCGCCGAGACGGCCGCGCTGGGGGCGAGCTTCGCGCAGGAGGACGCCGCCAAGGCGATGCAGGAGGCGAAGGAGTCGGGGCTGGAGCCGGCCATCCTCAAGGAGGGCAGCGCGCTCGACCCCACCACTCCACGCTTCCAGCGGGTCTTCGAGAGCTTCCGTCAATCGATCGAGGACACTCCCGGCTTGTGGGCTTACGCCTCGCGTTCGCCCGTTCACGCCGCTTTCGTAGCCGAGGACGCCGAGCACTGGAGCGCGGCAGAGAAGTTCCTTACTGGGAAGATCGAGCAGTTTCCCGTGCCCAAGGAGGCGGTCGGCCCGTGGGCTGAGTACCTGCGTCAGCACGGCGGCACCGAGCCGCAGATGGATGCGCCCCCGGTGTGGATGAGCGCCATGCAGCAGGGCGCAGCCAAGGCGTGGCTCTCCATGAAGGCGTTCGCCCTGCACGCTTGGGGTCCGGGCTTCTCGCAGGACGCACAGGCGTCGTGGCAGAAGGAGCTTGAGAAGGAGCAGCAAGAGATCTCCGGCCCGCTCCGGGGCGTGGCAGGCGCGGGCAGCGAGGCAGTCGCCAAGGTGGCGGGAATGGCTCCGCAGATGGCGGGGCTCGCCCTCGGAAGCCTGCTCGGACCCGAGACGACCTTTGGGATGCTTTATGCGCAGAGCGTCGGTGATCTCAAACTGGCCGGGGTGGACGACGGGTTTGCGATGGGCGGTGGCTTCCTTGCCGCCAGCTTCGGAACTTTCTTCGGCTATGGCCTGTTCAAGAGCATGCTCCTCCCCCGCGAGGAGGCGTACGCCGCTAGCCTCGCCGGGGTCAATGCGCTGCGGGCGTCGATAAAGAATCCGGTGATCCTCAGCACGCTTGGCAAGCTAGGGCGGCACTTCACCTACGGGTTGCTGCTCAACGAGTCGATGGCGATCTCACAGTCGCTCGCCGTGCAGTTGAACTACGGAGGGGTGAGCAAGTCGCGCCTCTACGAGGATGCCCTCGCGGCCGGCGAGGACACCATCAATATGCTTCCTTACCTTGCCGTATCTCCGATCAGAGAACACTTGGAGATGCACGGCCGCTGGGTGGAGGCACACGAGACGGCGACTCGCATCGGCGGGGGCCTCGCCGCCGTCGGCAGCACCAAAGCGGCGCAGACCGCACCGGGCGAGATGCGCGGCGTACTCTCTGCGCTCGGTTCGCGCCCGGTCTACCTCGACCCGAAGATCGTCGAATCGGCCGCGAAGACGCTGGGCGTGGACCCTTCCTCCCTCGCCCGGCAGATGACCGGGAGGGCCGGGGCGCTGGAGACGGCACAGAACAGCGGGACCCCGCTGCGCGTGCCGATGGGCGAACTAGCTCCGCTGCACGAGATGGCCGAGCAGGTGGCTCAGCACGCCAAGTTCGAGCCCGATGGATCGACGCTCAAGGAGGCGCAGAAGGAGGCCCCTGAACTTATCCCCGAGTCGGAGCGCATGAAAATCTATCGTGATGCGCTGGTCGAGCGTTCGCCCCACGACCCGCTGGTCAAGTGGCTCGACGGAAAGATCAAAGAGGCCGAGGGAAAAAAGACCGTGCGTTTCTTCCACGGTGGAACGGAGCCCGACGGCAGTTCACGATGGTTGACGCCTCACCTCGACTACGCAGAAGGCTATGCGAAGAAGTCGGGTGGATCTGTTTACTACGTGGATGTTCCTGAGAACCACCCGGCGCTGGAATCCGCGTACGACGAGACGAACAAGTATTACATGAACTTTGAAGCTCCGCCTGAGATCGCCAAAGGGCTGAAGCCTATGCCCAAGGCTAGTGCACCCGAGCCGACCGGCACCGGCCCGCTCCCCGGCACCGGCGAGGGGAGCAAGCCCGAGCTTCGCCGCTACGCCGAGGACGCGGTGTCGCGCATGACCGCGACCGAGGTGCGCGGCAGCAAGGGCGTCTACGAGAGGGCCGAGCGCGAGGCGCAGCGGGGGCTGGAGGCGTCGCAGGCGCAGGCGGTGGAGAAGCTGGCCAAGGCCACCGGACAGGCGCAGGCGGGCATCGAGAAGGGCGTCGCCGCCGCCGAGCAGGGCCGCGCGTCCTCGCAGTCCAACCTCAACTTCGCCCGCACCGCCCGCTTCCGGGAATGGCTCAAGGGCCTGAGCACGGGTGGCGACACCAAGCCTGTCAAGATCGAAGCGCCGTACAACGCCGAGACCGGGCTCTACAACATTCCCGAGGTCAACGTCGAGGTCCCCGAATCCGAGGCGCGCAAGTTCTACAAGCTGGGCGAGGCGCAGCGCCGCCACGCAATCGCGCTCTACAAGCAGTCAGAGAAGACGCAGGGGCAGGCCGAGGATCAGTACGTCAAGGCCGCGACCAAGACGGTTGAGGCCGGCGACGCGGCGCAGGACGCCATGCGCTACGAGCGGGTGCGCGACCTCAACCGGGCGATGGGCGCGGCCCGAGCCAAGGCAGAGAAGGAAGCCGACCGGATCGAGAATTACGTGGACAAGCAGGGCTCCGACTCCATCCGCGAGTCCACCTACAAGGCCGGGGCGCACTTCGGCGTGGTCTACGATTCGATCATGGAGGGGCTGGGGAAGCGGGTGCCGGACGGGCGCACTCCCCGGCTGGGCATCGACGAAGCCCTGCGTATGATCGAACTGGGTGGCGACACGCTCGGCTTCGACCAAGGGCATATCCGCGAACTCTCCGCCCGCCCCCGCCCGCTGGACGACATGCTTCCGTGGGAAGCGGCCAACGTCGAGAATGCGATCCGCGACATCCGTCGGTTGGCCAATCAGGCGAGCAAGACCTACGCCTACGGGAAAGAAATCGAGCGAGCCGGAGAGATCGTCAACATGGACGCGGCGCTCGCCAAGGGCTCGAAGGGTGGGAAGTTCACCACTGGGGAGCGCGCGCCGGGCAAGGAGCAACGCAAGGCGGAGAACGCCAGCGCCGACTCGCTTTGGCGGGTGTACGGCAAGTACGGCGATGATCGGATGCACCAGCTTGACTACGCCCTCAAGCTGGAGTCCGACTTGCAAGGCAAGTTCCTGCCCAAGTTAGAGATCCCCAAAGAACTTCTTGAACTCGCGAAGAAGGACGCCCCGCTTCCCAACTTCGACCGCTCCGACCCCCGGCTCGGCTTCCTCCCCGGCACGGTGAAGCAGCGCGACCTCTGGCGCGCCGCCCGCATGGCGGGAAACACCTCGGGCATGGCTAAGCTCGCCGCCGGGTACGGCGTGGACGAGATGGAGATCGAACGCTGGCTCAAGGAGAACATCAAGAGCAAGGCGGAGTGGGACTTCATCGATCAAGGTTGGCAGACCAACGAGGAACTGTGGTCGCTAGAGTCCGTCGTTCACGCCCAGCGTTCCGGCCTCTCGCCGGTCAAGTTGCAGCCCCGCGAGTGGGTGGTGCGTTTCGAGGACGGATCGGAGAAGACCTACAAGGGAGGCTACGACCCATTCCGCTGGCAACCGTACGGTCGCGGCACGCCACCGCCGGTCAGCGCGCAGGACATCCTCATGGGTATGCGCCGATTCGGGATCGGTGACTCCCCGCATGCGTTCCTCAAGGAGCGCATGGAGAGCTTCTACAACGTCCCCGACATCTCGTGGGCGGCGCTCAAGTCCCACTACAACGCGGTGCTGCACGACATCTCGCACAGCAACTTCGTGCGCGACACGCATCGAATGATCTATGACCCGGCCTTCGAGCGTATGACGCTCAACCGACTGGGCGAGCCGTGGCTCAAGGCGCTGCGCGAGTGGTTGAACGTGACTACGCTGGGGCGGGTGGTCCGCGAGGAGCAGGGCGGCGAGTGGTACAATGCCATGTTCCGCGAGGGCAAGGGGATCGCTGCGGCAGCGGCGTTCAACCTCAACTTCCCGGTGGTCGGCGGACAACTCGCTCACTTCTTGATCGGCAAGTACGGGTTGAATATCCCCTACGAGCACATGACCAAGGGCTTCTCCGCCGCACTCACCCCCGAGGGCTGGAAGGAGGCAGGTGAGTCCCCGGTGGTCGGGTTTCGCTGGGATCGGTACTCGTCCAAGCTCAACCGCATGTGGCAGGAGCAGCTTGGCTACGGGGCCAACCCCTACCGAGACGCCCTCGCCCGCGCCTCGCAGGAAGCCCAGCACCTCATGGACGGCTACCTGACGCGGGGCTTCTACCTCGCTGCCAAGTCCCAAGCGCTGGCCGAGGGCAAGCCACTGGAGGAAGCGATGGTGGCAGGCGACACCGCCGCTCGCCGGGCCATGCCGGCGCTGACCGTCGAGCACGGGAGCCAGATCACTCGAAACCGCACCTACGGCCTGCTGACGATGGTGCGCAACTTCCCCAACACGGTCATCAACATGAAGACGATGATCGATTGGCAGACCCGCGTCAACATCGCGGACGGTGAGAACGCACCGTGGGCTCGCACCAAGCAGATCGGACAGCTCACCGGAATAGCGGCGGGCCTCGGGGTCGGCCTCTACCTGATGGGGCACGGGCGCAAGGAAGGTGAGCGCTGGTGGCAGTACGGGGCGCGCACGGCGCTGACCGAGAGCACCTATGGAGCACCGTTCCTCCACCTCGCCGCGCAGGCCCTCGCCCCGACGCTGGTGGGCGAGGGGGTGGGCAAGGTCAACTGGTTCAACACGCCAATCGGTGACACGCTCGACCGCCTCACGCAGGACGTGGGGAAGCTGGCGCAGCGGGATCGCCCGATGGACAAGAAGATGTGGGACGCGCTCGACGCTCTCGGCCGCGCCTTCGGCGCTCCTCTCCCGCCGCCCATGCTGCGCTCGGCGCAGGGCGCGTACAAGCTGGCCCGCTACCACATGCTCGGGCGAAGCGACTTCTATCGCACCCCGCGCGGTGGCCTGGACGAGGCATCGATCGCCGTTTATGGTGAGCGTCGCGAGAGCACTCCGCTCACCGACGCTCAGAAGCTCATCGGAGGAGCACAATGATCGCACTGCTCGCAGCGCTGCTCGCCGTTATCACCGCTCCTTACACGCCGGCTTCCTACGCCTGCGACGGGAGCACGGCGACGTACCAAGTGACTTTCCCCTATTCGTCCACCAGCGATCTAATGGTGACTTCGACCACGGCCGGGGGCACGGCCACGACGCTGGTGCTCACCACCGACTACACGCTCAACTTCACCAGCACGCAGAGCACCGCGACGCTGACCCTGCTCAGCCCGGCGACCAAGTGCCCCAGTGGGAGCACGCTAAAGATCGCGCGCAATCGAACGCGGACGCAGCCCTACGGGTTCCGCGCGCAGACCAACTACAGCCCGGCACTGCACGAGACTGCCTACGACAGCATCGAGATGCAGGTGCAGGAACTCAGCTTTCTCGGCAGCGCTGACGTGTCGGGCACTGGCGTCATCCCGACGACCTACGGCAGCGCTTCTTTAATCCCAATCCTGACCATCAATTCGGCCGGGAGGGTGACCTCGGGGTCCACCACAGGACTGTCCTTCGCCAACGTCGGTGGCGTCATTGGAACGGGGCAGATGCCCACCAACCTCGTGGAAACTTCGATCACGGCACCTTCCAGCACGACGCTCTCCCTCATCGGCAACGCGGCGGCGACAAGTGGCGTTGCCACCATCCATGACAACTCCACAGCACAAACGAGTGGAACGATCGCGTCTTTTCGTACGGGTGGTGTCGAAAAAGCGATCATTGATTTTAGCGGGAACATCTTCGCTCCCGGTTTCCTTCCCTACACGAACGGCTCTGCGTTCCAAGGCGTCGGGCGCGCAGCGTCGACTAACGGCATCGCGACGATCTTCGACAACGGTACTCCACAGACAACCGGATTGATTGCTTCGTTTCGTACAGGTGCCGTCGAGAAGGCCGCAGTCGATGCCGCCGGATTCGTCTACGGGACGGCTTTCCTTCCCGAGGTCAATGGGAACTCGGCCCGCATCATCGGACAGGTAGGCGTGGCAAGCGGCAACCCAGCGGTCACGCTGGACAACAACGCCGGGCAGTCCAACGGATCGATCGTTTCATTTCGTACTGGCGGGGTGGAGAAGTCCAGCATCTCTATCACAGGGGACTACCTCACGCAGGGTTGGGTGATCGAAAACGCGACGAATGCCTCGCTCGTGCTGGAAGGGAATCGCTCAGCGGCCGACACCAACGCCGACGTGATACTCAATGGCCGGGCCAATCGCACGGCTGGTGCGATCGCATCCTTCCAGAACAACAGCGTTGAAAAATCTCAAGTAGACGCTTTTGGGGTCGTCCACTCTGATGAGCTTGACGCATACCACAGCGGAACACCCCTCACGCTAAAGGGTGCAGCGATCGATGGGTCGTCTGCCGTTGCAACTGTCCTTGACAACATCAATGCGCTCAACACCGCTGGTGCAAAGATCACTTCGTTTCGCAGTGCTGGGTCCGAAAAACTGTTCATCTCCAAAGACGGGTCCATCGGGTTGCAGGGCACCGTGGCCCAGCAAGGCGTGAACGCTTCGATCTCTATCATCGGCAATCGCTCTGCGGCGGACGCCAACGCCGACGTGGTGCTCAACGGGCAGGTCAATCGTACCGCTGGAAAGATCGCTTCGTTCCAGAACAACTCAGTTGAGAAAGCGTCCGTCGCCAACGACGGCACCGCTACGTTCGATCACTTCGTCGCGACCAACGGTCTGCTGACCTCATCCGGGTCCCTTCCCATCGAAGTGCGCAGCCAAGCCAGCACTGGCACTGCCAACGCGAGCGGCGGTTCGATCATTCTCAACACGGCAAACACCCTCAGCACCTTAGGAGATCTGATTGCGTCGTTCCAGAATGCCGGGACGCAGAAGGTGTCCATCGATAAGGACGGACGGATCACCCTCGGCAGTGTCACGTTCGCCAACCTTGGCACTGGGACCACGGCCAACGGCACGCTCGTTTATTGCTCCGACTGCACCATCGGCAACCCGTGCGCTTCTGCCGGCTCGGGAGCCATCGCCAAGCGCATCAACAACGCATGGGTCTGCAACTAACGCTGAGGAGGATCGATGCGAACGCTCGCGCTGCAAGCCTGCACACTGCTCGCGGTCGGGGCGTTCGCCGCCGACGACAACCTCGTCAACCTCATCGTCGCCGGAACGGCAACGGTCGGGGCCATCTTCGCCTTCCAGAAGTGGGTGGAGAGCAAGATCGACCACAAGCTCAACGGGGTCAAACAGTTCTTCAAGATGGAGATGCGCCTGCTCCGCATGGAGCTTGGGCTCAAACTGCGCGAGCACGAGAAGGAGGACAAGCCGTGAATGCCGAGAAGCTGGTCAATGAGCTGATCCGCGACGAAGGCTTGCGCCTCAAAGTCTACTACGACACCAAGGGCATCCCCACCATCGGCATCGGGCGCAACCTCAACGTTGGGATCTCCAAGGAAGAAGCCTACCATCTGTGCCAGAACGACATCGACGCAGTGGAAGCCGACCTCAACACCACCGCACGCTGGTGGCAGCGGCTCGATGAAGTCCGCCAGCGAGTGCTGTTCAACATGTGCTTCAACATGGGGATCGCGCGGCTGATGGGCTTCGAGAAGTTCCTCGGCTACGCCTTCGCCGGCAAGTACGAGGACGCAGCCCGAGAGATGCTGGACTCCGCATGGGCCAAGCAGGTTGGCCCGAGGGCTACTCGCCTCGCGGAGATGATGCGAACCGGAAAGGAGCCGGACGATGTGGCCGTCAATTCGTGATGCGATCGTACTGTTCTTCACCGACAAGGCATATTTCGCCAGCAAGTGGGACAGGTGGGTGGCGAAGGTCCGGGGCTTGCTGATGACCGGCGGGCTCGCCGCTACCATCTACTCCGACCAGCTTTCCGCCGCCATCGGCCGACCGGAGTGGAACAAGAGGATCCAAGTTGCCAGCATCTTGCTGGCCGGCATGTCTCTCATGCTCCGCGCAGGCGACAAGACCCCGGCCGAGGTCAAGGCCCTTGCTGCGTCGATGCGCAAAGACGCTTAGGAGGTTGTTCCGTGGACAGGCTGAGAAGCTACTCAAACTGGATCCTCCTCGCCGTCGCTGCCCTTGCGGTATGGGCTTTGAACCGCGAACACCGTGCGATGACGATTGCGCAGCGGAGTGCCGAAGCCGCTCAGCTTGCGCTGAAGAATCAGATCGTTGAAGGTCAAGAGACGCGGAGGCAGCTTCAAGGCAGCGTTGCTCAACTGCTCGCGGAGAACGCCGACCTTCGTACCGCCTATGATCGAGCCAAGGAAGCCGCGCCCGACGCCCAGCCTGCAAGCGCGACGCAGCTTGACACCGGGCCGCTGAGGGTGCGAAAAGTACCCGCGTCGGCTGGCGTGGTGGTGACGCCCACGCAACCCCCTCCTGCTCAAGCGAAACCCGAGGCTGCGCCAGCCGACACCTGCCTGCTCCAGCCCGACGATACGATCAGCGTCGAAGCGCTGGTGCTGGAACTCGAAACAGATCAACAGAACACCGTGGTGGTCGGCTCGGCCACGGTCTACCGCGACACCCCGGCACCGCGCCTCGCCATCGCCAGCGGGGCGTTCCAGTCGTCCCTCTCCACCTCGCACGAGGTCGCCCCGCCCAGTCCGCCGCGCTGGGGTGCTGAGCTTGTCGGCGCGTGCTTCTCCGCTGGCTGCGGCTACGGGGGCGGCGTGCTCCTCCCACCCTTCCGGGTGCCCCTGTTCGGCTGGCGCGGCGAGGCGCGCGTGGACGCCCTGTTCGCCGGCCCCGCCACGGGCGTGCTGGGCGCGCTTGGTGCCCGGTGGTAACCCGCGCCCGGAAAACGCGCGGGCGGGCCGTTTTTACAGTTCACAGGGCATTTCTGGCGGGGTCCTCGACCCGCCCCGGAGGTCGGTCTTGACGCACCGCGTCGCAGCACCCTTCCTGCTCTCCTTCCTGCTCGCGCAAGCCTTCCCCCCGCAGGCCGTCTCGCCAGTCGGACGACCAACGCAGCAAACCGTGAAGATCGAAGGCTGCAAAGGGCAAGCCGGTTGCATCGCCGTCCCGGTGGACATCGGCGGGACCAGCGTCAGCGCGACCACTACCTGCCACGCCACCAGCGCCGCGCCCACCTACGTGGACGGAACCGACAACCCGGTATCTTGTGATCTGTCAGGGAATGTGCGAACGTCGGGAGGAGGCGGTGGCAGCGGCGGGACCGTGGCGCAGGGCACCGGGGCCGGCGCAGCGTCAAACTATTGGAACGCGCGACTCACCAACGGCACCAGCTTCCTCGACCCAACGCAGATCAGAGCTCTATCCTCGCTCACCGACAGCGTGACCGCCAGCATCACCGGCACGGTAGATGTCAGTGACAGATCAGGTCGATTGCTCGGGCACGTGACGGTGGACAACGCGAGCCTCGCTGTCACCGGCACGTTCTGGCCGACGACGGCAGCGTCCCCGAGCAGCACGAGACTTTCTACTGGAGCGGCGTTCTACGATGCTCGCGATCGTAACTGGACGCTGAGCAGCGTCTCGGACAGTGTGAACGTCGGCAACTTCCCCAGCACCTACGACGTGAGCGACCGGGCTGCACGACTCCTCGGAGTGATCTATGGTTCGCAGGGCCAGCAACTCAAGCAGTCGGCCACCAACTTCAACACCGTGGTTGAACTTGCCGTCGGCTCCGGGCTGGTGGACCCAAGGCAGATCCGCGCGCTGACCTCCAGTGACGTAGTGGACATCTCCGACCGCTCGGCCCGCCTGCTCGGTCATGTGACGGTGGACAATGCGTCGCTCGCAGTGACGGGCACCTTCTGGCAGGCAACCCAGCCAATGAGCAGCACGCAACTTCCCGCCGCACTCGACGGGTCAGGCTTCTTCAAGGTCCACGAGCAGGGCACCGCGAACGTGCTCCTGCAAGCCGGCACCGCTATCGCCGGCAAGTTTGGGATCGACCAAACTACTCCCGGGACCACCAACGGAGTGCAGGTCAACGCCGCACTTCCGGCTGGGTCAAACGTCATCGGCAAGTTCGGGATCGACCAGACGACGCCGGGAACGACGAACGGGGTTCAGGTGAACGCAGCGCTCCCTGCCGGAACAAATGCGATCGGTACGGTGCAGCCGGGCAATACGCAGAACACGACCGCTTGGTACACGGCCACGCTCGACACCGCCCCCGGTGCCGGGACGCTCTCGACCGCCTGCGCTGACCCGGGCTCCGGGTGCACTGGGACTGCCGCCTCCACTCTGACTATGGCCGGCATCGTCGGGGTCGGCGTAAAGATCGTTGGCTCCTCTCTCGTTGGAGATCAGGAAGCTTGCGACATCGCCTACGACAGCGTAACTCCGGTCTGGATACCCAACGCTTGCGCGTGGCACGACCCGACGACCGAGCGGACCTTCACGGGAAAGCTCTCAGCGTTGGCTTCAACGACGGTAAACTACACATTGATCGTAGATTCCGGTGCGAGAGCCGTGCGCATCCGCATGGCCGCGCTCACTTCCGGCACAGCGACGGTGACGTTCTCAGGGACAGCACACTGGGAAAACCTCAGTGCCCTTATGATGGGCGTCCCCGGACAGACGCTCCCACCGGCACATGCCACGGTCGGAGGCCGCGCAACGACGGCAGTCCCAACGGCTGGGTCCGACGGGCAGTCAGTCACCGGCATGTTTGACAAGTTCGGCCGACTGATAACCGCCCCGCAAGGCGATCGCGCACTGGTATCACAGAACACCGTCACCGTCTCCACTACCACCGAGACCACCCTGCTCGCGGCAGTCGCTGCGACTTTCCTTGACTTGACCTACATCAAGTGCTCCAACACCAGCACGACGGCGACGAGGGTGGACATCCGCGACGCGACGGCGGGAACCGTGCGCATGACCATTGCCTGCCCTGCTGCCGTGGGGCCGTGCGAAGGCGAGGTGTTCCAAGTCCCGTGGAAGCAGACAACCGTCAACAATAACTGGACGATCCAGCTTGGCACCGCCGTCACCGACGTGCGCTGCGAAGCGCAAGCGATCCAGAACAAGTAGGAGGCACACATGGGTTTCATCCTCGCAGCCCTGCTCGCGGCCGTTACCACCGTCTTCACCATCCCGACCAAAGCCTACTCGGGCACCGTCCCGGTTCCAGTAACGAGCGTTCCGGTCGGCACCACGGCCGCAGGTGTCTTCCTCGACATCTCGCAGATGACCGACCCGGCCACCTCGTTCGACTGCGAGTTCGATCTGTCCTACGACGGCGGAACAAACTGGGGGCACTGGATGGGCGCGACCCGCCCGGGTGGCCCTGTGCCGCTCGACCGCAACGGCAACCCCATCAACACCGCGTCGTTCAGCGGGCCGCTCCCCGCCACGGCGACGGCGCAGACGCAGATCCGTGGAACCTGCACCATCGTCGGGACCATCACGACGGGCGGAACCGTGATGGTGGCGCAGTGATCGCTGCACTTCTAGCTGCGCTGGCCGTGCAGAGCAGCATGCCGGCGTCGGCGTGCACCACGGGCGTCAAGCCAACCAGCGCGACCGGCTGCACCTTCGTCGGCCAAGGCGTGGCGTCGATCTCGCCCAGCTTCACGAACACCTCGGGGACTTTGCTCGTCTGTGGCGTCTCGATGAACGTGGGCAATAGCTCCGCCTCGCCCACCGGGTTCACCAGCGTGACCTACGGCGGCACGTCGATGGGCACCGCCGACAAGCTGCAAGGCTCAGGAACGACGTTCTGCACGGGCGGCGACACCAACTGCGTGCGCACGGCGTCTTATCACCTGCTCACTCCAAGCACCGGGGCACAGACCCTCGTGGTCACGCCCACGGTCACGTCGAACATCTTCGCCTCGTGCATCTCCTTCACCGGCAACGACACCTCAGCCCCGATCGGCGTCACTAACTCGAACTCCACCGGGAGCGGGGCGGGCATCAGTGTCGCGCTCGCCAGCACCACCTCGGGGAACATCGTGGTGGACATGGCCTCGACCGGAGGGTCGTTCAGCACAAGCACGCAAACGTGGATGGCCGGTGACAACAAGGACGGCACCACCACCGGAAACAACGCATCAAGCTCTCGCGCAACTTCGGCTGGCGGGACCGTCACCATGTCCTACACTGGCGCAACAGACAACTGGGGCATCGTCGCCGTCGAAGTAAAAGCTGCGGCCGCAGCGAGCGGGGTCGTGCCTCACCCGAGGCGAACGCTGAGAGGAGCAGGACAATGATCTGGCTGATTCTGGCAGCGATGGTCGTAGCGGCGGTCTTCTTCCTGATTGGCCGCTACTCGTTCAATCCGATCTCAACCAAGGTTGAGCCACAGAAGCTGCACGCCGACTTCGCGATGGTCAGCACCCTCATCAAGCAGGAGCGCGTGGCGCACGACGCCTACGAGCACGACCGGGTGCACGTCCGCAATCGGCCGGGCTGGCACGACGACCAGCGCGAGGAGGTCGTCGTCCAGCGCGTCATCCGCGAACTCTACAAGCGCGGGTACGAGGCCGACGAGGCAGTGGTTCGTCACATGGTGAAGGGGAGATGACATGGCACTTCGACCCGTTGTACTGATCCCGTTCGGCACCACCTTCAACGTCTCCACCCTGACCACGCTGTTCAACTCGCTGGCGGTGGGTCGGCTGCGCCGCATCCTCGTCACTCTCGACAACCCGAACGCCGCCAACCCGGTGACGCTGTACGTCGATCCTTCGACCGACGGCGTGTCGTGGAACACCAAGCGCCGGCAGTCGGACGTGGCCGACCCCGGTGGCAGCGGGCAGGCCCATATCGAGATCGCCAACCCGAATCAGTACAAGTTCATCCGCGGGTTCGCGCAGACCGACAGCCCGTTTCCAGTGGTCAACGGTGTGACCTTCGAGGTCCGGGGCGAGCCCGAGACGTATGGCGATTACGAGTGGTTGATCCGCAATGGGCTCGCCGTGCCGGGCTAGGGCTTCTCCGGGAGCACGAGCGCGTCGCGGGCCAAGTTGCCGACCTCCACTTCCTGCCCGGCTGGCTTGCCCTGCTCGACGTTGAGCTTGAGCAGGAGATCGGTGAGCAATTCGCGCGCGTCCTTGTCATAAGCGATCGCCAAGAGCGCCTCGGCCAGCTTGCGGGCCATCTCCCCCGCGCCCTCTGCTCTTTGGATATTCCGGTTGTCGGGCCGGGCAGTCGCTTGGAAGACGTTCCACTGATCGGCTAGCTTGTTGTAGATCTGTTGAAGATGCTCATGCTTGGAGCGCCACATGCCGGCTTCGCCACGCCAGTAAGCCACCTCACGTCGAAGATCATCTTCTACTTGGTCTTGAAACTTGCGAACTTGCAGGTCAATGGAGGGGGGGAGTGCTCTCGGGCTCATGGTAGGGCTCCTGTCTGAGGACGAACAGCAAGAGGCTGTACTCGCGTGACTTGGGGAAAGTGCAGAGATCGGTCATGGCGAAACGAAGTCGCTCGGTGTCTTCCAAGATGCCGTCCACCAGCATCTCAGCCAGCTTCTCCTTAGCGAACTTATGCAAGTTCTGGTCATGGCTCGGATTGTAGTCCTTGTCGAACCCGACCATGAACTTGCACTCCGCCGTCGAGATCCAACGCTGAGACCAGATGTCCAGCTTCCTGCGCCGCTCCACGTAGTCATCGGACATGATGACTTCGAGCAATTCTTCCGCCGCTTTCGGCGTCACAGGAACCTCAGCATCAGGCCCACGTTGGGAGTCTCCACGAATACAACGGGAAGGACCACGGCATCACGCCACGGCGCGGGGAGCAGCCAGAACCCGAGCGCAACGCCCGCCATCGACAGCCCCGCAGCCCCGCAAACCTTGGCAGCGCTGGGCCGTCTCCCGAGAAGCGGGTTGTCCTCGACCCTCATCGGGTCGCGAAGCGCGTGGACCGTCAGTGCGGCGTCGGCTGCTATCAGCGCCTCGGCCGCGACGAACATGGACACCTCCACAGGCGAAGGCCCTGCGGCTTTCGCTTGCAGTGGGAGTGCCAAGAATAGGATCAGCCATTTCATTTCTGCGGCTCCTCTGGTGCCTCTCGGGCTAGAGCGGCGTCGATACGAGCGGCGAGGTCGCGCTCCATTCGCGTGTTGCCCAAGTTCATCCGCGCTTCCCGCAGCAGCGCAGCGAGGGAGGCGGACGAGGCGGCACCACCGGCCACCCCAACTTCGACGTTCCCTTCGGCTTCAGCTTTTCTACGCCACCATTCTTTGCTGCGCTTAGGAACAGGGGGCGAGCCCGAGGAGCACCGCGCGGGCTCTGCGAGGGCATCGCGCGCGGCCTGCTCGGCGCAGGTGTTCTGCCCGTGCACGAAACGAAGCGCGTCCGCGGCGTCAGACAGTGCCTTGCGGAGTCCGCGCACCTCGGCAGCGCTGGGTTCGAGGGAGCCGTCCAGCGTCGCGGCCCACGCGCCTCTTTGTCACGAGGGTCCGTCATTGCGAATCCTTTGCGAGCGCGCGGATCGCGTCCGCCAGCTTTTCGGCCTGGAGCGTCAGCGCTCCCCACATCTGCGAGCGCGGGGGCTCGTCCATCGATTCGCCGCCGATGTTACGCTGCGCCGCCGCATCGCACAGTCGGGCTGCTTCCTCCAGCGCAGTCGCCCTCGCTTCACCGGCTCGCACCTTTTCGCGCTCGTACCCAATCGCCAGGCATTGCCGCGTGTAGCCGGGGCACTTCTCCCGACCGCACGCAGGGCACGTCTGTCCAGGCGCGGGTGCGAGGGGCGCAGCCCCTATGCCCTCAGATTCACTCGCAGATCCCGCCGCAGCCGCCGCGTGCTCGCTCCGGGAGGCGGCGACACCGTGCACCGGGCACCCGGAATCGTATCCGCGTGGGCAAGTACACCCCGCCGGCTCCCCGCGCCCCTCGGGCTCGGCGGCGGCTTGCCAGTACAGGCAATCTGGCCGGTATTCATGCGGGCCGTTCGGGTGGGCCTGCTTGATCCATCGCACGCACGTACCGAGGCGCGCTCCCTCTCCTTCATTCGCCATCGCTGGACTCCTTCATGTGTACGCCGCCTTCAGTGCGTTGAGCAACGCCCGCTGAGTCTTGTCCTTCTTCTTCAGCATTCCCATCACCACTTCATCGATCGTGTTCTTCGCCACCACGTGGTGGACGAACACCCGGCCCTCCTGCCCCTGCCGCCACACCCGTCGGATGAACTGCTCGTAGACTTCGAGGTCCCACGTGATGCTGTGCCAGATAACCGCCGCCTTGGTCCCCTGCAAGTTCAATCCGTGGGCAACCGACTGAGGCTGGGCCAGCAGTACAGGGATCTTCCCCGCGTTCCAGAGAGCCTCGATGGCCGCGAACTTAGCCGCTCCAACACCACCTCCAATCCACGGTGTGTTAGGGCCAAACCGGCGCAGTAACCTATCCCGGTCGTGTTCGTACTCGTACGCCACCAGAGCGGGCGTGCCTTGTAGTTCTTCCACGATCTCTTCCACGGCGTCCGTCTTCGCGTCGTGCAGGTCATAGACACCGCGAGCACCGAGGTCTTTACGCTCCTCCGACCCATAAAGCCCTCCGTTGGCGATCTGCCTGCACTTGTTGGAAACTGAAGCCGCGTTGACCGCCACCACGGTGTCCTGCTCAAGCTCAGCGATCATGTAGGATTCCATCTTGTTGTACACCTTGCGCGCGTCCTCGGACAGTTCGACTTCTCGAATCAGCGGCTCGTCAGAAAAGCCGCACGCGCCGACGAGTTCCGGCAGCTTGAGATAGTCCCGGGCATCCAACCGTTGCACCAGCGGCGCGAGCTTGGCGTAGATCTGTCCTTCTGCTCCGTAGTTGGGCACGTAGTTGAACCCGTCATAGCAGGAGAAGTAGTTGGATCTATAATGCGTGATGTAGCGCCCCAGCGAGGTCCCCAAGTCCAAGATGTAGATCTGACCAAACAGGTCCAACAGCCCGTTGGGGGCGGGCGAGCCGGTGAGGATATACCTGCGCCCGAACTTCTCCAGCATGGGACGCAGCATCTTGAACCGCTCGGTGTCGGTGTGCTTGAAGCGAGTGGACTCATCCACGCACAAGATGTCCCAGTAGTCCGAGGGATCGTCCACCGTCCGCGCCAACCACTTCAGACCCTCCGGGTTGATGACGTGGATCTTCACGTCCGGGTCGTTGAGCACCGAGGACTTCATCGGCCCGTGCAGGATACCGCACTTCAAGTGTCGGGTGTGGTCCCACTTCTTGATCTCAGCAGGCCACGTCATGTACATCGGGCGCAGGGGCGTGACCACCAGCATGCGCCGAGCCATCTTCTGCTCCAAGAGAATCTTGAAGGCGCTCAGCATCGTGACCGTCTTCCCCAGCCCCGGGTCCCAAAACAGGCCCATGCAAGGGTTGGAGACTACGGCCGCGATCCCTTTCTTCTCGTAGTCGTGCGGTGCGAACTTCATCCACCCTCCTATCTCTTGCCGTAGTAATCGATGATGCGCTTGCCAGCCTCCACGTTGTCAACCACGTAGTGGCTGTACTCGGCTTCCTCCAACTCCTTCTTCTTATGCGCTTGTAATGGCGTTAGATCCTTATTCGGAGCTTTGAACTCCATGAAGAAGCACTTGCTCTTGCCGGGAAAGAAGATCACGTCCGGCCAGCCGCTCGACACGAAGTAGCGCCCGACCTCGTTCTTCTTGTAGAGGACTCCTCGTGACTTGGCGTACTTCAACACCTTATCTTGGATCTTACCTTCGGGTCCCCTAGCCACGCACCACCTCCTCCAGCGCGTCGCGCGCCCGCTCGTACGCCCCCGGAGCGTTCCACGCCCGGCACCGCCCGCTGGGGTGTGGGAGAACTAACACCGGGCCGAAGTCATCGGCGGTGTATCTGTGGTACTCGAACGGTTTGATGAAGTGCACGTCGAACGCTCTGGCGACCTTGCTGCCAAGTAAGATCTTCACATTCGGCCGGTACAACTGCCACAAGCCGTTGGCTCTGCGTCTCGCCTCGACCGCGTTCCACTCCCCGGTGCACAGGTTGTAGCGGAGGAAGGCGAGGAGGTACTGCCTCGGGTCCATGCCGAAGACCTTCACGCACAGCCGGTGCCCCGCGCTGCCGGCCGGCTCGGGCAGCAGCGCGTTGGCCGGCCTGCTGCCGTAGGGGTTGTCCTCCCCGACGAGCACGGGCGGGTGAGTCAGGCTGCCGCCCCAATGTCTGATCTTAGCCATACTTGCACGGCCCTCCGTTCGCCTTCCTGAAGTCGCAGTAGTTGCAGTACGGCCCCGCGCGCGGCCCCAGCACCGTGTCGTTCATCATCGCTTCGATCTTCTCCTCCCACTTCGCCCGAGCCTCGGGGAAGTCTTTCCGGGTGAGCACCGGCAGGCGCTTGAACGGGTCGGCCAGCTTGGGTGGGGCGTCGAGGAAGGCCATCTCCGCCGTGACCGACTCCAGTTCCGGGTGCGTGGCGATCACAACCAACTGATAGGCCCGCATGCTGTCGTGGTACTCGGCCTTCTCTCTGATCACGCCCTTGCTCTTGTCGATGTTCCCCGACTTCCAATCGATGATGCGACCGATCTTCTTCGCAATGACCAAGACATCCAGCTTGAGCCGGCCCCACACTCCCTTGGCCCACTTGCCCTTCGCTGGGTCTTCTTCAAGGCGCTTCCAGTTGCGGTCGATGACGATGTACTCCTGCGTGGACACACCCTTCGCCTTGCGCAGCTTCTTGGCAAGCGCTTCGATCTCTGGATGACGGATTGCCTCCACCAGCGACTCGCTATGAGCGGCGTCCTCGCGCGGGGCTGTCTTGAGGTTCGTCTTCGACAGGTGCAGCGTCAGCGCCGCGTCCAGCCGGTTCCCCCGCTCCAGTGGCACGCGCTCTGGCTGGGGCTGGTCGCAGGAGTCGCACGTCACCGGCGCGCCGTCGAACCCGCCCGAGAGCCTGCCCTTCTTGCACACCGGGCAGAGCTTGAGGATGTCCTCGTACTTGACCTTGGCCGGGCACTCCTTCCACTTGGCGAAGCGGCTCGGGGTCCACGTTGAGATCTTGAGGACGCTCATGGCTTTTCCAATCCGACAGCCCGCAGAATGTCGAGGGTAGTGAATGAGTGCATTCCGCTCACGCCCATATAGCGTTCGATCGCAGCTTTGATGCGGAGTCGCTCGGTCAGCACTGGGTTCCTGTCGGCAAACTCTGCCTTGAGCTTTCTGTTCTCCTCGATGAGTGCCCGCACGCTCTCGTCCCGGTCGGGAGAGCGCGCCTCGTAGCCCTCCGCCCAGCCGGCCTTGCGAGCCTCCAGCGCGATCTGTACCGCAAACTTTGCCAGCATCGGCTCCGTCAGTTTGATACTCATGGCGTCCCCTTGACCGGACCGCCCCGGAACATCGAGGGGAAGCGCTGCGCGTTATCCGGGTCGCTCTCCGGTGACGGACGGTCATCCAGCATGTCGCGGATTTTGATGGCCGTCTCCATGTTGCCCTTCGCCGTGAGTTCCGTGCAGAGTTGGTTGACCCGCGCACGCAAGGTCTGCTGCTGCTCGTTGAGCACGGCGAGGTACTTTCCCTTTGCGTTCCTCTCTGCGATCCTCCCGACTTCTTGGAAAGCACCGGCCAGCTTCACGAACTCCGCCGTTGAGATTCTCATATCTTCTCTCCCCAGTTGGTCCGCACGTCCGCGTCCGTCCTCCACGGCACGTCGAGCGGGATGGACTCCAACACCTCGCGAAGGATCTTGATTTGCTGATTGATGATCTTCTTCGGTGCGCTGATGTTTATCTCGTCGTGCACCGTGCACAGCACCCGGGCCTCGCGCTTGGGGTGCTGGTCGTACGCGATCATCGCCATCTTCAGGCAGTCGGCCCCCGAGGGCTGCACGAGGTAGTTCAGTGCCGTGTACTCGAAGGTAATCATCTGCCCCTTGCGCGCGCCCTTGGTGGCCACCCCGGGCGGCTTGCAGCGGTACAGCCGGCCCCCGAGGGTGCGGATGGGCTCGTCGGCGCGGTACATGTCGCTGAGGCGCTTGGTGAGGCGCACCACGCCCGGGAGCCCCGCCCGCCAGTCGCGCATGATGCGCCCCGCCGCCTCGTAGGCCGCGCAGTTCTCCTCCTTGTGGCGGCAGTCCAGCCGGCACCCGGCCTTCTTGTCCAGCCGCAGCATGGGGTGCGTAACCAACCCCTCGCGACCGCCCCCGTAGAACTGGCGCAGGTTGACGTGCTTGATGACCTCGCGCAGGTAGTTCTGCCCGGAGTTCTTATTGATCAGGTCGGTGCAGAACTGGTGGATGTCGATGTCCGGGTTCTCGCAGTAAGCCCCGGCCAACTCCGCGTCCTCGTAGTGGGCGGTCAGCCGGATCTCCTGCTGCTTCACGTCCACGTGCCCGAACAAGTGCCCCTCGTCGGGGAGGATATACTTGCGAGCCAGCGGCAGTTGAGGGAGTCCGATCTTCTTGCGGATAGCCTCGTCGTCGGCTACGAGGTAGTCCACCGTCTTCCCACTGGTGGGATTCTTGATGATGTTCCCCAGCTTGGAGCAAGTGATGCGGCCCGAGCGCGCCCCGCCGCCGCCCTCCCGGTCGGAGCGAATCTGCTGCCAGATCGTCCACGCCCGCCCGTCGCGCAGCCACGGCTCGATGTTCTGGCTGAGCACGTAGCTGACGATGTTCATGTAAACCAGCGCCCTGTAAACATCTGGATCGGAAAAGAACTCCTTGGTCAGACGGTTCTTGCTCACGCTGTCCCGGCCGGTGGGCGTCTTGGGGAAGACCTTGACGACCTTCGACTTGCGCAGCGCCGCCGCCACCTCGTCGTCCGAGTCCCAGTTGATGCCAGCCGGGGCCTTGAGGCGCTTGCGCAACCACGCTCGCACGGTGTCGAGCGCGTCGCGGTAAATGATACTGTCTTTGTCCAGCAATTCCTCGTCCACCCGCAGACCAATTCGCTCGTTGGCGAGCAGGAGAGATGAGATCTTCTTCTCGCGCTCGTAGGCTTCCACCATCCCGTCGCGCTTGATGACCTTCATGTCGTGGTCCCACAGCCCCTTGGAGCGGGTCAGGTCTCCGATGGCGTAGGCGGCGACCAGCGACCCCGGGGCCTTGCTGATGTACGCCCCCGCGTCCTTCTGGTACTTGCCACTTTTCTTTTGGATCCACTTGTGGGCATGGAGCCACTCGAAGACGGCATCCTGCTCCTCGGGCGGCTCTCCCAGCACCCGCTCCGCGCTGGGCTTGAGCGAGAGGCTGGGTGCGTGGGGGTCCACGAGGAACCGCGACCAGAGCGAGTCGTCGATCTTTTCGTCGGGCAACTTGACGCCCATGTGCGTCTCGCTCACGTCACAGTCGAACTTGGCGAGGTTGTGCCCCAAGATACTCTGGCACTGCTTCGCCGCCCGCAGCGCGTTCTCCGCTACGCCCTTGGGATCGCCGTTGCGCTTGGAAAGCTTGCCGGCCCTGAGCACGTAGATGCCGTTCTCAGAGTCGTGCCCCCACGCCGCGTAGGTGAGCAGCTGGCCGGGGATGGAGAACGCCAACCCCACCGGCCGGGGCGGGTACTTGGGCCTGCCCTCGATGGCCTCGGTCTCGAAGTCGAGGATCGCTTGTTTCATATGCCCTCCTGCGTGAATCGGCGGGTGCCGGATTGGTGGTCCGGCCGTTCCTAGCCCGGTGCGTTCCGGCACCCGCCGAACTTATCAACCGCCGAACAGACCCTTGATGATGTCGATGATGATCGGAACTGGGTCGAACATGACGCCCGTCACCTCCCTTCCCGCGCGATCCCTGCGTTGCACCAGAACATCACCTCTTCCAGCTTGGTGAGAGCGAGGCTCTGCTCCCGCCCGTCGGGCACGTGGAACGCGATCCACTCCGCCAGCCCGAGGCAGCGAATGCGCGCCCCGGTATGGTTGGCGATGCGGTCCTCGTCCGGTGTTTCGTCGGCCTTGATCGGTGGGTGGTGCGAGAACCGCCTGTCCAGTTCTTCCTGCGTGACCTTGGCCATGCGCTGCTCCTCCTTCATTGCGAGAAAGGTTCTCGGCTTCGCGTCGTCACCGAAGCTGATGCAGCCTGCGTCTCGCATCGCGATCCTCTTTGTAAGATACCGCGAGCGCCACCAGCACGGCCACTCCGAGCAGCACGAGAAAGAGCACCAGCCCACCCCAAAACGGGGCGAGCACCCACCACCACGACCAGCCGATGACGTGGCACAACTTCAGCACCACGAACGCCACGCCGAGTAGACCGACCGCGCTGACCCCGCCGCCCGTTGCTGTTTGACTCGCCTCGCTCATCGCCGGCCCTTCGGAGCGCCCTGCCCCTTGACCGGCTTCTGGTCCTTCTGCTCCTGCCCGTCGGCCCCCAAGTCGGGGAACGGCTGGGTCATCTGCTGGAGAGCGAGCGGCCCGCGCGAGATGATCCACGGCATCACCTGCCGGGGTACGAGATCCACGAACTCGAACTTCAGTTCGTGACCCTTGGCCCCCGGGCGCATCTGGCAGCGCACCCGGGTCAGCGCCTCGCGGAAGTTGGCGTGCGGGGTGAGGTCGTTGAGCGAGGTGAGGTAGTCCCCGAAGTTCCCGATGCTGGCGGCGGGGATGTCCAGTTGGTAGCAGGAGACCTTCTTGATCGTCTCGCTGTCCTTCCCCACCACGTCATGCTGGAGGGCCACCATCACCCGAGGCTTGTCGGTGCAGCGCTTGCCCTTTCCGATCCGCGCGGTGCGGAACTGGTTGTGCGGGCAAGACCCATCGCGCCCCGGCATCCCGCACGGGGAGGTCCCGTCGGTCTGCTTGTTCTGCGGGCTGCGGCAGTTGGGGTGGGCCACCAGCCCCTCCTCCTTCGAGCCGAGCGCGTAGCAGTCGGGCGTCGCCGCCTTGCCCTGCACGTACTCGTGCTCGTAGTACTGCTTCGACCACGCCGTCTCGATCATGGCAACTTCGATTTCCTGCCCGATCTCGGCGTCGTCCACCTTGCTTTCCAGCACATTGGGATCCTAAGCTTAGAATTCCACGTGGACAAGTTGTCGCGGCCGCTTCTATAGTGTCACCTAAATACTAGTGACTCCAGCGTAACTGGACTGGCCACAGTTAGGCCGCAAATGTAATCACACTGGCTCACCT